>Ga0065711_1041078_pt1 | contig 16426 bp, 9 predicted proteins | sample Hoacrofraction12_FD_59098 | JGI IMG/M metagenome (GOLD analysis project Ga0065711, IMG submission 59098) | Hoatzin crop microbial communities from Cojedes, Venezuela - Epithelial fraction 12 v2 (version 2) | ecosystem: Host-associated > Birds > Digestive system > Esophagus > Crop | place...
GGGGGGGGGGAACAAGAAGAAAACAAGAAAAAAAAGGAAAACAAGAAAAATTAAGGAAAAAGGGATAAAAAAGGGAAAAAAACAAATCACATCAATCCTGTAGGCTTCTATGACATGGGACCTGACAAGATGCATCACAAGGTCCTGACACAATTGGCAGATGCAAATGCCAAACCACTCGTCATCACATCTGAAAAGTCATGAGAACCAGGTGAAGTACCCAATGACTGGAGAAAAGGGAATCATGAGATCCATTTTCAGAAAGGGTAAAAAGGGGTACCCTGGGAACAACTCACCTGTCAGCTTCAGCTCAGTGCTTGGGAATATCATGGAATAGATATTCCTGGAAGTTATGTTGAAATGTGTGGAAGAGAAGGAGGTGATTAGAGACGGTTCACCAAGGGCAAATCATGCCTGACTAATCTAGTGGCCTTCTCTGAAGCAGTGACTGCATCAGTGGACAACAGAAGAGCTTTGTCTGTCATCTACCCGGACTTCTGTAAGGCTTTTCATATGGTCCCACACTACATTCTTACCTCTAAATTAGAGATATGGGTTTGATGTAAGGACTTCTGGATGAATAAGTAATTGCTTGGATGGTCATGTCCAAACAGTTACAGTTAATGGCTCAATGTCAAAATGGAAATTAGTGATGAGTAGTGTATCTCAAGGGTCTATGCTGGGACGAATAGTACTTAACATCTTCACCAATGACATAAACAATAGGACTGAATGCAGTGTGGATGGCACCAAGCTGTGTGGTGCAGTCAGTTCACTAGAGGGAAGAGAGTGATCCAGAGTGATCTTGACAGGATTCAGGAGTGGGCCCATGTGAACCTAATGAAGTTTAACAAGGCGAAGTGTAAGATCCTCCAACTGGGTCAGGGCAATTCACATAATCAATACAGACTGGGGGATGAAAGGATAGGACAGCCCTGTGGAGAAGGACTTGGACATACTGATGGATGAAAAATTGTACATGAGCCAGCAATGTGCACTGGCAACACAGAAAGCCAATGGTATCCTGGGCTGCATAAAAGGAAGCATGGCCAGCAGGTGAAAGGAGGTGATTTCTCTCCTCTACTCTACTCTCATGAGACCCCCACCTGGAGTCCTGTGTCCAGCTTTGGGGTCCTCAGTACAATAAAGATACCGACCTGGTAGAGTGGGTCCAGAGGAGGGCCATGAAAATGGTCAGATGGCTCATCACCTTTCCTTTGAAGAAAGGCTGAGAGAGTTGGGGTTCTTCATCCTGGAAAAAAGGAGGCTTCAGGGAGAACTTATTGCTGCCTTTAAGTGTATAAGGCGAGTTATAAGAAAGACAGAGACAGTCTTTCTCAGACACTTTTTACCAAGAGTGTAGTGATAGGACAAGGGACAACAGATTTAAACTGAAAGAAATTAGGTTTAGATTGGACATAAGGAGGATAGCAAGCTGAGTGGTGCCGTTGACACACCAGAAGGATGGGATGCCATCCAGAAGGACCTGAACAAGCTTGAGAAGTGGGCCTGTGTGAACCTCATGTGGTTCAACGAGGCCAGGTGCAAAGTCCTGCATCTGGATTGGGGCAAGCCCCTTGGGGCTGCAGGGACACCTTTCAGCCTTTTGCAGCCTTTCAGTACCTGAAGGGAGCCAATAGGAAAGATGGGGAAAACATTTTCAGCAGGGCTTATTGCAATAGGACAAGGAGTAATGGCTTTAAACTAAGGAAGGGTAGATTTAGACTAGATATAAGGAAGAATTTTTTTACCATGAGGGTAAACTCTGGAACAGATTGCCCAGAGAGGTAATGGAAGCCCTATCCCTGGAAACATTCAAAGCCAGGTTGGATGGTACTCTGAGCAACCTGATGTAGTTGAAGATGTCCCTGCTCACTGTAGGAAGGTTGGGCTAGATGACCTCTAAAGGCCCCTTCCAACCCAAAGCATTCTGTGATTCTATGATTGTATGACATTTTGTACAATGAGGGTGGTGAGACACTGGAACAGGTTTCCCAGAGAAGTTCCCCACCATTGCAAGTGTTCACGGTCAGGTTGGACAGGACTTTCAGTACCCTGCCCTAGTGGAAAGTGTCCCCATGTGATTCGATGATAATTATTGGTGTGGAAAATTTCAGTTACAAAGACAAGTGCTCTTCAGTTCCTATTCATAGTATTCCTTTTCTGGAAATTCTCTTAAGTATGTCAAACAAAAATCTTGGACTTTTTGTTCATGGTCGAAAGTATCGTTCTCAGGAGTGCTTAGAGCTAAGGCAGGAAGTATCTTTCCTTCAGTCTCTTCTTATTGTGGGATTGGTTTCAGAATTACTTCAGCTTTGTTTCTTCTTCAGACTATTACTTAAATAATTATATTTAATTTCGTTATCAGTTAGAGTCTCTACAAGACTCAGTATATCAACTGTTACAGCAATGTGATTAGGAACAGGCATTAGAATAGGAATGAAAGTAAAGGGAAAGAACATTTAAGTATAGATGTATCAGATTCCATTGTTTAAGTGCTTTCACACCATCATCTGAAAACAGTGAATTCAATTTTCTGGTTTTCTCTAGGAACTTTAGGTCTTTGACAACACAAATAATTGTAAATGCAAGAAGATGAGTTTTTGTTGGTTTTGTAATGTTACAGAGTTGCAAATTAGCTGAAATGAACAGATATGTATTTAGTTCATTTTTTTTTTTCAAACAGGACAGAACCATAAAAAAGTAGATATATTAAAAAAAAATAAAAGGGGACTGAGCAAGGTAGGAAAAAGACAATACTAACATGAAAATAGCAGAAAGAAAGAGGCCTTGAGCTTTGCACTGAAGAGTGTCAAACATTAACTTTGTTTTAAATAAGAGGTATGTGTCAAAGAAACAAGACTTCAGAAACAGCTCTGCTTTCCCAGGTCAAACTCAGCTCCTTCAACAGCGGGAAGAATGAAAATCTGTCTTAGTTCGAATGAATTGTGGGAAAAAGTCAAGTAACATGAAGAAGGACTTGAACTTCTGCTGATTTTAAAAACAGCAAGACAAACTATTACTGCCCATGTCTTTCTCTCATTGTGCTTGTTACCACAGCAGATCTTGGGCAACAGAACTCACTCTGCAGAACTAAGACAGTGGGTTGTCCCAGCTCAGAGCAGCAGCAATGAAGACAGTGGAGCTAATCAGACATATCTTTCATTTGAGCGAGTACGAAGATATTACTCCAACAGCAAGGTCCTGGAGCTGAGTTGAAGAACTCACAGCTATATCAGTTAGATCCAGATGACAAAATCTGACTGTGATTTAAACTCTCTTGAAATTTCTCAGAGTTCTTGGAATTTTCTAATTGGACTCCGTGAAAGTTTCTTAGTTTGGCTTTAGCAATCTTCAAGTAAATCCATCTCTGTTGAACTGTTTATCTCTTGTTTCATGTTGAGACCATATTGGATGACTCATTGGTTTGACTAGCAAACAAAAAATATTTTTAAATACTTCTGTTTCAACTATATAAAATTGTTTATGTTTGTTTCTTTCATTTAAAAAGATAAATATTTTATTTAGTCAAAATTAAACCAATTTATTTTCCCTCTTTCATAAAGAGAAAATAAACCAAAGTATATGAAAGCCCATATTTAGAAAGACTATGAATTTGCTTTTGGTTCTAAAACACCTCTGTTTAGGAATATCGGATTTTTTTCCCTGTGACTAAGATATCTCTTCTGATTCACATTTGACGTTTTCCTAGAAAACACCTTGGCTACCAGCTTCTAGTGTATCCTGTCTGACTCTCATTTTTTTCCTCTTGGAGCTACTTCATGGCATTTTAAAAATACAATCACTCAGACATAAACTAAAACAAAGGAAACAAGTGGCTTTCTAACCTTGTGGCATTAGACATTAAAGCATGTTTACTAGAATATCATTGTGTTTGATGTGTGCTCCAGTGGCTATGCTATTGGCTAACACGAAACTGCTGCCAACTACTGTTTTGTGAATTGAATAACTTTTCCTCAATTTTTTGGATGTGTCATTCTTTTTTTTACTTGCAGATATTTTGGTCCTTTCTAATCAAATAGAGAATATCTGAAACAGCATAAGAATTTACTCTCAAAAGTAGTAATTTGTGCAACAAACAGAAATTATAACTAGCACAGTGCAGTCTATTATGAGAAACAATTCTCACCTCACTTTCCCTCTAGTTATGAAAAAACTAGTTTGTACTGGCACAACCACTTCACCCTTAATACATTCGTGGTTATAATACTCTGTATGGAAACAGTCAGCTTTAAACTAGTGCCTCTTAGAATTCAGCATAGAATCATAGAATCATAGAATCATAGAATGGTAAGGGTTGGAAGGGACCTTAAAGATCATGTGAGTCCAACCTCTCTGCCATGTCTTCCACTAGACCAGGTTGCTCAGAGCTCCATCCAACCTGGTCTTGAACACTTCCAGAGAGGGGGCATCCACAGCTTCTCTGGGCAACCTGGGCCAGTGTTTCACCACCCTCATGGTGAAGAATTTCTTCCTAATATCTAATCCAAATCTGCCCTCTTTTAGTTTAGAGCCGTTCCCCCTTGTCCTATCACTATACACCCTCGTGAAAAGTCCCTTTCCATTCTGCCTGTAGGGCTCCTTCAGGTACTGGAAGGCTGCTATGAGGTCACCCCGTAGCCTTCTCTTCTCCAGGCTGAACAGCTCCACTGGCTCGATGGATGCACACAGTTACAGTTAACGGCTCGATGTCCAGGTGGAGACCAGTGACAAGTGGTGTGCCTCAGGGGTTGATACTGGGGCCAGAGCTGTTCAATATCTTTGTTAGCGACATGGAGAGTGGGACTGAGTGCACCCTCAGCAAGTTTGCCGATGACACCAAGCTGTGTGGTGTGGTTGACACACTGGAGGGAAGGGATGACATTCAGAGGGACCCTGATAGGCTGGAGAGGTGGGCCTGCATAAACTGCATGATGTTCAACAAGGTCAAGTGCAAGGTCCTGCACGTGGATCGGGGCAATCCCAAATACAAGTACAGGCTGGATGGAGAGTGGCTCGAGAGCAGCACTGAGGAGCAGGACTTGGCGGTACTGGTGGACTAGTTCAACGTGAGCCAGCAATGTGTGCTTGCAGCCCAGAAGGCCAAATATATCCTGGGCTGCATCAAAAGAAGTGTGGCCAGCAGGTCAAGGGAGGTGATAGCTGATTTGGATTTTTTTTTTATGATACTGTACTTTAATTTTCCATTGATATTATAATATTATATTTATTATATTCAAATTTTGACTCTTCCAAGTACTCCTGTTCTTGCAAAGTTTCAGCACTCATTTATCACCCTTATTATGACAGAAACATGTTTCCCAAAGCATTTCTACTGATTCAAAGCACTTCTTTTCATGGGAGGATGAAGGTAATAAAGAGGGAAACTCTCTTTAGCTACACATGGGACTTCATATGTCAAGGAATCCTACCAGATATCAAAAAGACAGAGTCACAGTTGTCTGCCTGTAGTAGTATTTTCTTATTCTACTGATCTCTCCTCTAGAAAAATTAGTGGATCTTTTCCCATATTATACCACACGCTATTCTTTATCCTAATATATCTCAAATTAATATAAAATTGTTCTGATTAAATTTAGCATGTGGTACTTAGCTACTGATTAAATACTTACATATATTTGCGACTGTTTCGTTGATACTGAGTTCACAGTATAACTCGGGAGCAATTTATTGAGAAAAACCTTTGGAAGAATCAAAACCTCTTTCATTTTTATCACTTATCACCACATTGATGTAGCATAATGTGAAAACGCTATCAACCTATCATGAGAATGTCTTACCAAGTGACAGTAACAGAAATATATGCATAGTATATTTATGAAAAAAAATTTGAAGAAAATTGATTGAGATACAAAATATAGATAGAAGAAATTGAATCCTCCATTTTTAAATTTGTTTCTTGAGGAAAGAACAAGGTTTGATTCACAGTACAATTAGGAAAACATAAATATGTTTTCATTGTTAGACTAACTGTTACAGAACCATGAATACACACATTGATGTGGTCACATTTTATTTGTGCTGAACTGCTAGCTAATTTAAATACACATAGGTCTTTCAAAGTTTATATATCCATGCTGATTTATACAATCTGAAGATCTGACCTACAATGTCTGATTTGTTTCGGGTACTAAGAGATGTAGATTTTTATAATTCAGTTTTAAAAAGCATGTGAGTAGTTGTACTTATTGTAGTAGAAAATATTATTCCCATTTTCTGCACAGTGAGCACATGTATTAGTTATTGCTTGTAACCACAAAAGGTCTGTTGGTAATGTATTGTTGTGTGCAACTTCCATGTGCTAAATGTAAACAACTCATTGAATTATAGTGTAACTCCTAGGTGCAAGCTATCAACCAGAAAATATGCACTATGTGAATGAGTCTGATGAATCAAAGTTGCTGATAGAATTATCAACAATTCAGCTTTGCTGTTCCCAACACAGAGTTCACAAACTTGGAAGTGCTCAGACTTGGGTATTCAGCAACGGATATTTATATTTTGTCTTCTGTGTTCTTAAGAAATGTGTGCTCTGTCACTTCCTCTGCAAATACTCCTCATATATATATATATAACAAAAATATAGTTAACTTACAAACAGAGAAAAAATCTAACCCATCTTTCAACAGCATAGTAATTTTTACAGTGTCAATATCCAGCCTAATCTTGAATAAACATGTATACATGTACAAAATCAGTTTCATGAAGAAGAGGTAATGAGCATGATGAATGAAAGAATTTCTTCTGGCTCCTCAATGAGTAGGGGAGTGTTTTCTTGGGAAAGTAGCCTGTAACACTTCAGTCAGAATGGGGCATATACTTCCTACCTGTTGCACAGCATTGTATCTCCAGCACCCTACATCCAATATGTAAGATAAGGGAGTCAGAAAGAAACCACAGCACTGCCATTGGTGATACCACAACAGGAAAATGGGAGACACAGCAACATTTAGGGGAGAAAGCCAAAGCATTATGCTTATTTCACACCTGTAGAAAAATGGCTGCAATGTTTAATAGACGTTTCTACTCTGTGTTTAGAAAGAAGCAGGTTGATGTACTTCTATCTCAGAAGAATGATTAGGTAATTTCCAGCGCATTATGAGTGGAAAAAAATGGCATCTCAAAACTGAACATGGTTATTTCTAGTAGGATTTCACAAGAATTCGTACCAGCTGATGATAGTCACCACTCCCCTTGTTCTCTGAAAATAAATTACAAACATCACTCTTGGTAAAGACAGAAAGGTGATTTAATTAGTGCTTGAGTACATATGTCAGAAGAAAATATAAGATTATAGAAATTTAAGAGTGACTGAATTTCCAATCTGTGCAACAAAGTTCCAGCAGTAATAATGGATTCTTTATCTCCCGAAATCCTCAGTACAGGACTGAGTAATCTCAAAGGCATGTTGTAGCTGAATACAAGCTACCAAACACTTTAAGGACTATGTACCATCACGTGCTGGTCCCCTCCAACTTGAAAGTATGAGTTCTGAAGGACCTTAAGGCTACTGAGCCCAAATCAAAACATTTGTAAATTTGATGCAAAAAGTAAAAAGTTAATGTGCTGGATACCTGCCTAACTAGTTATTCCTTTTTAATAGCTTTTATTTTAGTTTGATAAAAGATGCTTTATTGAAGATTAATTACAGGAGCATAGTAATGGCTTTGCCTCTGTCATTATTAAGTCCATTCTTTCAATGAAATATTGTTGAAGCCAAAAACACTCACAAAGCTACTCAGCCACTTTATCTTTTATCTTGCCCTCTTGTTTCAAATTCTAGCCTTTTTTTTCTCTCTAATGTTATTATTTAAATGTAATTCATATAAAGGTTTTTTTTTAGATCGACAATATACTGGTATTTTCTTCCAAATTTTGATCTGTTCCTTCTGCCCTTTTTTAATTAAACTTATTTATTAATATCTATAGACATGTGAAGTTATTTAACAAATATTTATCCTTTGAAACACAATCTAGATTGTATCTTTTGTTTACATTGTAGATGTAAAGGTCACAAATTGCAGTATATTAAGCTTTCATGTTATGGAAAGAAATTACCTAAAAAGAGTGATGTATGGTGAAGATGCAGATGGCTCCAAATCTGGAATTTATTATTAAAGGCCTAAGTTTTCTTATAGAATTAAAAGCTGGAAAAAAAAGACATAACTGGTCCTCAAATATCCTTATGGTGTATCTGAGCCTGAAATTCCTTTTGGAACATAGAAATAAAAATTATCACTTCATTGTAACTCGTATTTTTCTTTACAGAAGAATTCTGCAGAAGCCCACTTTTTAGAATATGTATAATAGAGCAGTCAGAAGGAAGTAAGAGACATGAATTCAGTATTAGCCTTAGTCTTACTGAGCCACAACTTTACCCAGGAATGTGTCCGTAACACCCTTGTGAAAAATCATCATGACACAGCTGAAAATGCTGAAAATATGAGTGATTTAGTGGGTAAGCACTTTAATCACAATGCTACTAAATGGTAGGTGGCAGTGTTTCCTTCTTCACTGTATTTCAAGTAGAAGTACTGGTTATTATGATTTCTGCTATGCTAAATGCTCTCAGTAGATACACAAGGGATGAGTTTTTTTCATATGATTTTGGATTTGGACATTTTTTTGTTCAGTGCCATCAGAATCTGAATAAAAGACAGCTGTAGGCACGACACAGATAAAGAAACACTCAGCCCCACTGAGATGCTGCCATTTCTACATGCAGGGCTGAAGGCAGTGGAGAAACTTCACTGGGAAAACTTAGGATCTTTAAGGACCTACACTGTACGCGGTAAGGTTCCAAGTCACATGGCTCAACATAGACACTTACATTCAATATAAGTTTTAGATTTGGACCTAGCCTTATGTATTTCTAGGCACATCAACTCTCTATTTCTACAGGAAAAAGGCTCAAGTGGACACTAGATTTAAGGAAACGTTAGAGGCAGGAACCTGAGTTACACTTTTAATAAGAAATTTTTCCCAATCTGCTTTCTAAGAATTTGTGTTATAAACATTTCCAGTGAGCCATATCTAACTCTGTCTTCTGCATAACCTCTAATCTTCTTCACGTCTAAAATCACTTAAATGTTGTCTTTCTTCCTCACCTAAAATCTAGACACTAGAATAGTTCAGTGAGGAAGCGTAAGATCCAGAAGTTCCCAAGTCACACAGGAATGAGTTATAAAACAATGGCCCATACAAAGTTTCTCATTTTACTCAGTCATGTGGTAATAAAAAATCAAGTATTCTTATCAAAAATAACAGAAATAAACATTCTTAAATTAAAAATAAAAAGTTGTGACTGACAATTAAAAAAGTGTAATACAGATTATAACAGATTTTTCAGTCACACCAGGTGGTTGTGTTGACTGGTTTTCATGGAAACTTGACATCTACGACTTCCCAGCATGAGTGCTTTCTCTATGTTTTTAACACTACTTTGTACAAATATAAATCTCTGTCTAGCACATAGATTGGAGTGTACAGTACATGACATACAGAAGTGTATTACATGCAGCAGTAACAGGTTTCTCTCATATTTCTTCTCATTACTTGTTTAACTCTACGTTCAAACATACAGTTTTCTTCTTTTTTCTGTGCTGAGAACAATTGCGCGTACATGCATCTCAGCTCCCTGCTGGCATAGTGATAACCTGCAGAGATATACTTATTTAATGCTACACTGAGCAGATGAAACACTACAGAATAAAGAGCTTATCTTGCTTGAATGTAAACAGGAAAAAAATGTTACAAGTGGTCTAGACTCTTGAGAAACTCTTTTTGTACATTTGGATAGACTGTAGCCTTTTACTGTTATAAATTATTTGGATTTCTTAAATAGTTCAGTGTAGCTCTCCATATTTTCTTCTTTAAAACAAGAAAGAAAAAATGCTTTCATATATTTTACACATACATTGAAACAAGAAAAAAAAGAACAAGATATAAGAGACCAAGTTTAAGGAACTGTACATGGTTCCTTCTGTACCTTCAAGATTTCAGATAAAAGTAAATCTCTTTTTCTGCATAAGAAAATCCCAAGTTTTCTGGAGACGAAAGTAAGACGAACTTTAAGGAACTGTGAATAAAATTTAAAAGTTTATTCAAGATCATAAAGTCAAGAAAACCTAGACAATAATATCTTTAAAGAAATACAAACAAAGGACCTAGTAGAAACAGGGAGTCATTTTCTAGACACAATTCCAAAAGGAAAGCAATATAAAATATTAATACTAAAGGCAGCAGTTCTTATGTAAAACAGCATTTGGCAATGAGCAGTAAAACACCAGTTCCACTGAAATCAATGGCCAAAGGGGCAGGAAAATTTCAATCCGTTGATAGTAACATTCTTAATTGGAAGTGTGTCAAGAAAAGACCTAGGCTACATAGGAATGAAGTTATTTGAACCTCTTAAGGAAGCTGAATTCAGGATGTCTAGTCTCTAATATCCTTATCTGACAAATTAAAATGCACTTGAATTATAGTATAGGCCAAATCATTGTTTGATGTTGACTGCCTTTGAAGGAACATAAAGAAGGCACAGCTTCCATTAAAGCGAGTAAAAATAGGGAGTACTGGCACCTCTCTGGATTTCTGTCTGTCAGAGTAAAAAATGGTGTCTTGACATTTTTCCAGAGGTTTTGTGTTTTTCAGTGTATAACATGTATTCTGTGTGTTTCATAATCTTATCTTTCACAGAAAGAGCATATTATACTACTTTTCTTGCTATGATAAAAAATTGAGAGTTTATCGGAATGGTTATTTTACAATTCAAGTAATTTTTTTTCATCTTTCAGTATTTGGAATTTTTATTCCTGACAACATCCTCTTGGTACCAATGGTTTGATCAACACACAGTGGAAAGTATGTACATTGTCGTGGTTTAACCCCAGCCGGCAGCTAAGCACCACACACACACACTCACTTACTCACCCCCAGTGAGCTGGGGGAGAGAATCAGGAGGGTAAAAGTGAGAAAACTCATGGGTTGACATAGAGACATTTTAACAGGTAAAGCAAAGCTGCACACACTAGCAAAGCAAAACAAGGAATTCATCCACTACTTCCCATTGGCAGGCCACCAGTTCATCCACTTACAGAAAAGCAGGGTTACATCACTCATTACAATTACTCAGGAGCACAAACGCCATAACTATAAATGACCCCCCTTCCTTCTTCTTCTCTGAGCTTTATATGCTAGGCATGATGTCATATGGTATGGAATATCCCTTTGGTCAGTTGGAGTCAGCTGTCCCGGCTGTGTCCCCTCCCATCTTCTTCTGCACCCCCAGCCTACACACTGGTGGGTGGTGTGAGAAGCAGAAAAGGCATTGATAATGTGTAAACACTGCTCAGCAGTAACTAAAACATGTCTGTGTTATCAACACTGTTTTCAGTACAAATCCAAAATATAGCGCTATACTAGCTACTATGAAGAAAATTAGCTCTATCCCAGTCAAAAGCAGCACAACATATAATCAGAGCTATGAAAATTGATATGAACTTTTATGATGAATGAGCAAAACAAGTGTTTCACAATTAAAAAGTGTTTCCCGATGTTCAAACAGAACCTCCTGTGTTTCAGTTTGTGCCCATTGTCTCTTGTCCTGTCACTGGACACCACCCTGGCTCTATCCTCCTTGCATCCTCCCTTCAGGTATTTATCTACGTTGATGAGATCCCCCTGACACTTCTCTTGTCCAGGCTGAAAAGTCCTGCCTGTCTCAGCCTTTCTTCATAGAAGAGATGTTCCATTCCTTTCAACATCTTACTGTCCCCTTGCTGGAGTTTCTTCAGTATGTCCATGTCTCTATTGTAGTGGGGAGCCCAGAACTGGACACAGAGCTCCTGGTGTGGCCTCACCAGTCACCTCCCTTGACCTGCTGGTAATCCTCCTCTTAATGCAGCCCTGGATGCCATTAGCATTCTTTGCCACAAGGTCACACTGCTGACTTATTTGAAGTAGAAATAAATTATTCTGAAAACTCAGACTCTTTCAGTTTCTTAAAAAAAAAAATAAAATCAGATAGCTTTTATCTTCTGAACTTCTTTGTGAGTGGAGGTCTGTCTGCTCAGGAAGACTACCCTGCCTGTGTCTACATCACTGCCCTCTCTACAGCATTATTTTCTTTTCTTGTCCCTTTTCTAGTTCTCCAAGTTGAACACTTTCGATAAAAAATGTCTGTCTCTGTGACTGGGAAATAAAATGTCATATAGTATCATTTTATATCTGGTTTGTCAACACTGGTCAGATAGTAGATAACACTGACTGATAGTATCAGATTTTTTCTAGTTATTTCTAAACAATGATAAGTATTGTCACGGTTTAAAACAGGGCGTCAATAAACTGAGTGACAGATGCTCTCTGTTAACCCCCACCCTCCCACCAGAGGAAGGAAAGAGGAGGAAAAGGGAGAGAGACTTACCAATTGAACATAAAAAGTTTTACTAATAACACTAATAATACTAATAATATTAATAACAGTAGAAATAAAACAAAATATACGAAGCTGATACTGAGTTTCCCAGAGTCGGGTGCCAGGTGCTGGCATCCTGCTAGCAGCTGCCAAGCAGCACCAGGAAGTCCCAGACTGGCCTCAGCAGCAGACAGAAATTGGACTCAGGGATGCACAGATAGGAATCTGGATCAGGATTGCAGGTAGAACAACAAGCAGGGTCCTCTTCAGAAGCCGTCCATGGATGAATGGATGAAGAGAGCGAGACCCTCATAATCCCCCAGCTCTCAAATGAATATGACATGCATGGCATGGAATACCTAGTTGGTCAATGTCGGGTCACCTGTTCTATCCACCCCTCCCAGCAAGTACAGCCCCTTCCGACTCCTCACTTGTAGGACCTAAGAGATCTGTCGGTGATCTTGGTTGCTATAGTGATAAACAGGGGCCTTTTTCTGCATTCCTTTCCTACCGTTAGCTCAGTGTAATTACAAACATTAGGTGTTACCAGTTTTGGAGATGACAGTGTCTGTAAAATACACAGCCAGAAATGTACAAATTCAGAAAAATGTAGAAATGTAGAAATTCAGAAAAATGTAGTTATTTAGAAGAACTTAGCTGTAAGGAAGATTCACTAAAAGAGAGCTGGTTCTGTTTTAACCAAAACCAAGATAAGTATAGAATCATAGAATCATAGAATATCTCAAGTTGGATGGAACCAATAACGATTATCAAGTCCAATTCTCCGGTCCTTGCAGGACTATTTAAAGCTAAACCATATGACTAAGAGTATCATCTAGATGCTCCTTGAATTTTGGCAGGATTGGTCCCATGACCACTCCCCTGGAAAGCCTGGTCCAGGGACTGACCACCGTCTCAGTGAAGAACCTTTTCCTAATGTCCAGTCTGAACTTTGCTTGATGCAGCTTCATTCTATTTCCTTGTTTCCTGTCACTAGTCACCAGAGAGCCACCAGACTAGTGAGAGAGAGACCAGCTAGTCACCTGCATCTCCCCTTCCACTGCCCTCCTTGAGGAAGTTGTAGACTGCAATGAGGTCACCTTCTCAGCCTTCTCAAAGCTGAACAAACCAAGTGATCTCCACCACTCCTTGTATCTCTTGCCCTTCAGGCCTTTCACCTTCTTGGTCACCCTCCTGTGGACACTAATAGCTCAAAGTCCTTCTTATACTGACGCATCCAAAATTGTACACAGTACTTCAGGTGGGGCCACACCAGTGCAGTGTAGAGTGGGACACTCACCAGCTCGCTATGCTGTGCTTGATGCACCCCAGAATACAGTTGGCCCTTTTGACTCACATTCAATGTGCCCTCAATCCAAACCCCTGGATATCTTTCTGTGGGGCTGTTCTCCAGCCTCTTATTCTCCAATTTCTATGTATAACCAGGATTGCCCCATCCCAGGCAGAAAATCAGGCACTTCATTCTTGTTAAGTTTCACCCAGATGGAGACTACCCAGTTCTCTAGTACATCCAGATCTCTCTCTAAGGCCTCTGTGCCCTCAAAGGAGTCCACAGCTCCTCCTAGCTGAGTATCGTCAGCAAATGGACTTAATGAACACTTGATTCCTGCATCCAGATCATTTATACAAACATTAGAGCACTGGCCCTAAAACTGAAGAAGTAGTTATACTTGTTGAAACATAACTGTCCTTAAAATTGAGCAAGAAGTTACACTTGTTTAGTCTTCACTTATATGTCTTAGTTTGGGAAGCAGAATGAATGCACAGAATATCTTCTCCTAGTTTCCCTTAAGTCTGTACGTTTGAAACAAGCGGTAGTTACTTATCCTTTGACTCACTGCCCATGGCATGGTTTAACACATCAGGAGAGAGATACATGAGTTTCCGCTACCGAAGACACCTGGCATTTTTTTCAGTAAATGGGAGGAAGATGAGTTCATGAATGCTCATGCAAAGAATGGCTTCCCAAATTTTATCTGTAAAAACTAATAGAAATAAGACTTTGCAGAACAACCACAGGAATAGTTAAATTTTTCTTCATAGGCAAATTTTTCATGCATTTACTTTCTGAAGCTCAAATCATACTTCAATCTGTGCATATGTAGCTTCTATTAATATCACTGAGAACTGAAATTTCAGACTAAAGATTCAGTACACCCATAAGTTACATTTTCCAGTTACAAACTTGCCTGAAGGTAGCAAACAAAGCAGAGAAGTCTGTAAACACTTTGATATTAACAGGTGCAAAAACCCTACCGGAGGTGATCTGTGTTGGTCATATTTTAATTGAATCATATAATCATAAAATCATAGAACCTTAGGCTGGAAAAGACCCCTAAGATCGTCATGTCCAACCATCCACTGAATGCCACCATGCCTACTAAACCATATGCCAAAGTGCCATATCTACATGTTTTTTGAACACCTCCAGGGATGGGGACTCAACCACCTCCCTGGGCAGCCTGTTCTAATGTCTGACCACTTTTTCAGTGAAGAAATTTTTCCTAATACCCAATCTAAACCTCCCCTGATGCACCTTGAGGCCATTGCCTCTCATCCTATCGCTAGTTACCTGGGAGAAGAGACCAACCCCTGCCTCACTACAACCTCTTTTCAGGTAGTTGTACAGAGCAATAAGGTGCCCCCTCAGCCTCCTCTTCTCCAGACTAAACAGCCCCAGCTCCCTCAGCTGCTCCTCGTATGACTTGTTCTCTAGACCCCTCACCAGCCTCATTGCCCTTCCCTGGACACACTCCAGCAGCTCAGTGTCTTTCTTGTAGGTATTGGTCTTCATATGAACATGGATCAGACATATCAAAGACACATCAGGCTAGGTGGCATGTGCAGATTCCATCTGCTGATTTCCAGTATTGGATCCATTACATTTTCAGCTGCTTTTTCACTATAATCATGTCATAATCATGGAAGTCTGTGAAGGGAAAGCAGGATTGCCTCAGTAATATTCCAGCCAAATCCTGCACCCAAAAATGTCATTCACACAATTCTGGAAGCTGAGCTGCTTTCCTATGTATGTTTCCTATTCCTGTCTCAAGATCCTGCTCCCAGAAGACAGGCGAGTAATCATTAAATTGAGATAGTCATTGAATTGATATCTTCCCTTTCGCAATGAAAGTAGAAAGTTATTCAGAAATCAATTGCATGTCTTCAGAGGATAATTTCATCTGGATATGGGTACATGTACAGGCACCCTTAGTCGGCAAATCTAACTCTCAGAGTGTTTTCTTTTGGTACACCATGCTAGCTATGTCATTTTTATTTTCTACAGGAACAAAACCAATATGACCTTTTTTCCACTTCTGGAATTATTTTCACGTTCCTGTCTCCTAGCAGTGCATAGATCACTTTAACACAGAACAAATGGTACTTATCCACTTCATTACTTCTTCTATTCCCAACACCAGCTTTGTGTGGTTTTGAGTATGACCCAGCATAATTTCCAAAACTTAAATCTAGGCTAACTAACTTGTTTAAATCCTACATACAATCAAAAGCAGGAGACAGATGTCTGTACCTCATGGCATCCAAACTTCTGGACTTTATTAAAATTTAACCTGTAATATAAAAGAGGGAAAATAGGAAGCCAATTTAAATATTATTGTGGAGCCCTGGCTGGACGAGAGGGGACATAGCTTGGTGCCGTAGAGCAACCCAGGTTCCGATCCGGAGGTGAGCCTTGGGAGTGGCTGACATGGAACCCTGCTGGGAAGGCAGAGTGATGAGCTCGGGACACTGGAGCAGGGGGAACGTCAACTGTTTCCTGCCACCCTGTCACTTCCTTCCTGCCACGTTGTTTTTTCCTGCCACAGTACTGTTTTCACTTCGAGATGCAGCTCTGCACCAATCACAACGAGTTGCAGTAGTTTTGCCTATATATGGGTTGGGGTTTTAACCATTCAGATGCTGTAATAGTTTTGCTGTATAAACCTTGTTTTGCTGACTAATAAAGGT
>Ga0065711_1041081_pt1 | contig 16426 bp, 4 predicted proteins | sample Hoacrofraction12_FD_59098 | JGI IMG/M metagenome (GOLD analysis project Ga0065711, IMG submission 59098) | Hoatzin crop microbial communities from Cojedes, Venezuela - Epithelial fraction 12 v2 (version 2) | ecosystem: Host-associated > Birds > Digestive system > Esophagus > Crop | place...
CAGTTTGTGCCCATTGCCCCTTGTCCTGTCACTGGGCACCACTGAAAAGAGTCTAGCCCCATCCTCCTGACACCCACCCTTCAGATATTTATAAGCATTTCTAAGGTCCCCTCTCAGCCTTCTCTTCTCCAGGCTGAACAAGCCCAGCTCCCTCAGTCTCTCCTCGTAGGAGAGATGCTCCAGTCCCCTTTTCATCCTCGTAGCCCTCTGCTGGGCTCTCTCCAGTAGCTCCACATCTTTCTTGAACTAATATGCATGAACACAAAGAGAAGTGTCCTGTTTTTTCCTAGCTGGGTTGGTTTTAATATCTGCACTCCTACAAAGCTCCAGCACAAGATTGGTAACACAGTTGATGGCATTGCCCACCTGCCGAGTTTCAGCATCTGTGCAGGGACAGGAATGACTCTCACACATTGATGCAATGCACAGTCGATTCACTTTATTGCTCCGCTTGCGTGGTTATATACATTTTTCATATCTGTACACGTGATCACGCTTATTCGGATAGGCTACAGACACAAATCATGCGCTGTTCACATGCCCCACATTCCCTTATGATTGGTAACTATGCACTAACGCCAATAGCAACAGACCGCCTCCATGTCCTTGAACACATCTTGTTTTTGCTAACCCACATCATGTACACTATCAGAACTTTCTCAATTGTTATGAATAACTGCCCTTTCCAGCGGCCTGTTCAGTTATGCTACGCTTAAGGGGCCTAGTCATGCTAACTCTCAAGCTACATCGACCCCAACACCAACCAACCAAAAAGCCCATTCTGACCTCTTTCTGCAAGGCAGCTCTTCCTGAAATCAGTACGAAAGGAGCACAATATTTCCCTGTCTCCAAAAGATGTTCTGCTGATAATGACTTGGAAGTGTCTCTACACGTTGCTGAAAAGGCCACAGCCTGCACAACTGCCTGCCCCACCTCCTTCCTCATAGCTTTCCCCAGGATGCTCCTGCCCTGCCACCAGCTCTGCTGTTTGACTGCGCGGCCAGTGGTCCTCCCGGCAGAGAGATACTCGTCCGTCCCAGCACCAGAGCGCGGCTTAGCCACAGCTGAGGAGGGGAGAGGGATCAGCAGAGAACATGGAGGTTAAACCTGTTAACTCAGTGTTCTTCAGAAAGCCCTAAATACAAAGAAAAAAAATCTTAACCGAGGCATAAATACTTCATTTTTTTAGCTTGCTTGTTTTCTTTCGAACTAGAAAAGTTGCCTAAGTCATACTAGAAGGAACAAACAGTCCAAAAGGTAAGAAGGTGAAAACGGGATGTTCCTTAGATAAAAGACAAATTGGTTTTTGAAGAAACGCTTTGAGTTGTACCTCCTGCAAGACAAAGGTCATGAAGCAGGGGCCTAAGCACAGCAATATTTGTCATACAGGAATAAGCAATGCCCCACGTCTCTTAATGTGGTTAAAACAGCACCGGGCAACTAATGCTTCAATGCCATCAGGCTACCGTACACAGCACGTCACAGTTACAGTGCAGATCTCTGGGGGCTGGGGAACAGTTCTGTCGGTTAGATTAAAAAAGTCAGAATCGATTTGAGACCTTTGAGCAGAGCTTTGTCTGGAATGTGGTGCATGGCCACACTCTTCTTCTTTGGCCATCAGTATAATGTCTGAATAGTTTTCTGGCTTGGCTCTTCTTGTCCTCAGCTCATATTTGTTCAGGGAGAGGGAGCAGAGCCAGATCAAGGGTTTGGGATGGAGCCAGACAGAACTTGATTAAGTCGCCTCTAATGATTGCAATTATCATAATAAAGACTAATAAATTAATTAGCATTTGAGAAGATGAAGAGTTGAGACATTCTTTTCATCCTACAAAACCAAATGCATGTTTGGCTTTAGCCTCCATCACTTGAGTATAAGCCTATGCTGTAGCCAACCACTTTTGGTTTTAAAAAGTGCAATAGTACTGACACGATGCTTTCTGGAGGTATATATTTGTGTGCCAGCGATTTAACAGCACAACAATGCAAGGTCAGGCGTTCATCTTTATGTAAGAAACCTCTAAGAGTCATGGTGAAGAGCCCACCACCGTATTTCACTTAGGAAGGGAAAAACATCAATTCTGACCATGTACTTGGTTTTAAACAAATTTATTTTCAACCATAGAGTAAAATCAAAAGACCATAGCAGTTCAAACTTTTTTCCCTAAGTTTCTCCCTAACGCCTTGCCTTGTTAAAGCAGAGAGCTCACAGCTGATGACTCCTGGTCAACAGAGGCAGAGAGGACTTCTTGGACTCCATCTGAATCCCACCAGGAAAACAGAAATAATCCTCTAGGGCATGGAAATTAAAGTTTGTGAACGATACAGGTATGGACAGACTGATTTGAAGTAAGAATCTGAAGTTGTCCTTTTGTTACAACAAAACCAAACCAAACCAAACCAAACCAAACCAAACCAAACCAAACCAAACCAAACCAAACCAAACCAAACCAAACAAAACACCTTACAGGGAAAGGTAACTTCTGACCCCACACCAGCGTTCCCTGCAATGTACTCTTTTACCCCATTACAACCTTCTTTGATTTAGATTTAAAACCCCCAACTGTCTCAAGGCCTAGAGAATTTGTGTGCAAGGTTCTGACTTAGAGGCATTTCTCACACGATATTTTCTTCAATACCTAGCGTTCAGAGGATTCTGCATGGTCATACTCATCATTCATAATAAATAACCACATAAGCCTGTGGCAATAGGATGTGCTCTACTTTAAAATGTTTCGACTCCTTACCAGTTACAGCCTACAAACCTGTGTAATCTGCACAGGTTCAATCAAGTGAACGGCTAAGGAAATAAGGAATATTTTTTACCAACAGATATACATGAAAAACAGCAATAAAAGGCTTCATGGCACTTTCCCCTTTACACATTGTAGAAGTGTTGAGGAAAGTAATGGCAGTACTCTGAACAGCTGAAAGAACAGGCAAGGAAATTCAGTGCTTGCATGAAGCTTGGAAGTCCTTAGTCTCATCCCTTCTTCTCACATACATTCAACATCTCAGCAGCTGCAAAGACTGGGACTTCTGTCTCTGCACCTCAGCTCCTCCTCTTACAAAGAGGTGTAAAAAGGATATTTCTTGCCTACAGACACATCTGTGATAAAACTATTCAAAGATTTGAATAGTTAGTTATCTTAACTGAATCTTAGATGTCTTAACTGCTAAGGATTGTAGTAGATCAGCAGGTATTTTGGTCAACTTCAAATTTTCAAGACACTTTCTAAGGTCTTACATTTAAAAAATCTTATTAAGACTCCCACAGTATCTAGGTAAATATTTAGGGCATAGCTTGACTTCACTGAGCACCTGCAGCCGGCATCCTTCCCAACAGACACTGAGCAGGCATCATGAGCATGAAAACACAGGCTTCAGACCATTTGTCCTTTAGCTCCTCATTTTGCAAAAGTTTTGCAGATCTTTAATTGTACACACTTTGGTAGCCTTGATGGGATTTGTGCTGAAGTCTGTGGTTAATGCACTTAGGATTATGCACTCTTTCTAGAAATAGTTGTAGAAGTACTTATAGCAGAAGATATACTTACACTTACTCACTGTAAATGAGCCTTCTTAGATCATTTAAAATACATGTTTACCTCCTAATTAATTTTAAATGATGTCTGGTGTATTGGAATACTGTTCTTAACACAGGGCACATATTGAGCATGTACGTCTGCATTTGTGAGTAACACAGAAAAAGAATGAAAACAATCAGCAGATATTTTGGCAAAGTGTAAGTGAAAGAAAAGTGTTTCGTTCAATAGCATGTCAGACTGGTACAGAGTGAGATCATCAGAAGGACAGAGATAATGATACCTGATACCCCACACATAAGGTGATTTGCTGTGGAATTAGGCAGACCCTTCTGGTACATTCCTAGAAATGCTAAGCCCTTAAGCTGGCACACCCCGCAGGAAAGCAGCAAACTGCTGAGGACCCAGAATCCTCTTTTTAATATTGCCTCTCTCATATTTTTCAAAACCCTGCAGCTACTGTGAGGTACAAGCATTCTTAGCAAAGCTATTTCTATGGTATCTTGGTGATTGTAAATGCTAGAAAGAAGCTTACCCAACTGCGCTTCTCTTACAAGCTAGTTTCATTTAGAGAATCTCACACATCAGTGTAAATAAATATTCACACGGTGAAAGCAGGCATTCTTACCGTTTCTGCAATTTACAATGTGCTGTACACTCAGAGTTTTTTAGAAGTCAAACTTCGTAACTAATAGCAATACTTATAAAGGTCGATGTTTCCTCTTTTTTCTGACCGTGGTGTCATTTAAGATGAAAGTAGCATTTCTCTCCACTTTAGAGGTAGGAAAACCGCAGGTGCGTGCAGCGAAAAGCACTGTGAAACATGTCACAAGTGGCGGCCCTTGCTGTACAACTTTGCTCTGGTTTCCTCATTCCTAACGCCCTTCATCCCATGCTGAGGACATCTCACTCTGCTGAGGAGCGCAGAGGCGGACGTGGCTCCCAAGGCATGCTGCAAGCCCAGTGCCGACCAGCAACCACTGCACACTGGTTTTACTACCAGGCTGTCCCACAGGCTGCCTCCCACCTCCTCCCCTCCACAGCCATTTCACCTAGTGCTGCGAAGCCTTGATTCTCCTTGTTCAATAATTTCTGGTCTAGAAGAAAGCAATTCATAACTGAACATCTCTGTGCGCTTTTTAATTATGAAGATGTATACTGTAAACAAGAGGAAATTATTCTTGGCAACAGCTCCATAAATATGTGCTATACATTATTGCGGTGGGACTCCTAACTGACTAATTGCCAGAAATGAACTATATGACTTCAAGAGCCAATATTAGTTTCATGTCATCTGGAGATAGATGCCAGCTTTGTCGATACTAATTATAAGGTGCAGAAAATTAGAAACTGAGAATATTTGATTATCATTACTGATTGCTGTTGATGACTATTTGATTATTTATCACTAAAACGTCAAAGGCTAACCACTCCATTTTCCACAAAAAAAGCCATTTTCACTGACTTGACATGATTCCTCACCTGTATTTAATAAGGGAACAGAAAATTAATACAAAAGCCATGAATATCTATATCCAGCAAAACTGGAATGTTAATCTAACAGTTTGTTCTGTGTGATGTGCCTTTAGAGAGCCAGCTCCTTCAGAGAACTCTAGCTGAGCAGAAAGGCACCTTACTGACTAGCAGAAAGAAAAACGAGTCAGTGAGGTCTGTTTTGCGGCAGATTTCACCTACGCTGCAGAAATTGCAGAATATCAGCACTTTAAAATGACAAACATGTGCCGCACCTGGCTCCTGAGCAAACAGAGCACAACATGGGACTCTCCTTTGATGACTTATTTTTGACGGAATCATTGAGCCAAGGCAGCAAGCTTGAATTACGAAAGCAGCCGCCTGAATAGGCCTCCTTCTTCCTGCTCCAATCGCATTTTCTCAGTGCAGGCTGCCTATTTTATCAAGAGCTCTGTCAGCATTTTAACATCCCCCCCCCCGAGTAATTCTGATTGTCGAACGTAAACAAGCTACCTGCTTTCAAAGATCAAAACAGGATTTATTTACTTATTTCTCTAAACAGATAAAGATGGGGCCTTGCTTACAAATACCAAAACACCACCCATCTCCTTCAATCTCTGTTTTTGAGATATACAGATCATGCTCTAAGTGAAAACTTCTACTGCACAAATAGGTGACAGCAAAGGAACTTCAAAGACGCGTGTTCTTGCCTGCGTAAGCTCAGACTAGTAGTGGTGCAAGGCAGAATTTGAAGTTTCGTGCACGTGTTGCCCAAACAGTTCACTGCAGTACAAGGGATCTCCAGGCAGGGCACGGCTGGATCTTATCACAGAAGATGGCGACATTGAAGACCCCTTTTCAGCCAATGCTGCAAGTATCACATGGAAGGCACTGACGCTCATGACACCCCGTGGAGGCATGCCACCTTTGTTGCTGGTGGTGGGCGCTGAGTACCTATCTCTGTGCTCAGAGCAGGCTGGGAAACACGGGGTGCAGCACGGTAAGCACACCAACCTCTTCTAGAATAAAGCTATCTGGGTGACAGGAGTGCTTACACATAGTTCTGGTTTGGGGAAATTATACCTAGCTCCTCTTTCCTTCCCGCTCCACGTTTCATGCTGCCGTAGCAGTAAATACAGACTCTAACAGAAGTGGAGTAAGCACAGTATGACAGACTCGTTAGTGTAAGTACCCTTGTCACTTTAACCTTGTTCTCTCAGAGCCTGTCAAGCCTTATTTCCCTTCTGCCTCCTTTTTATGCTTTCTCGCATCTGCCCTCAGCTCTAGCTTTCCTGAGCAGGCAACAGGGGTGGATTTCAGTGCACATTCCGTAAGCCAAAACTGGCTTCTGAATCCTCTGGAACTCTGCACGTTATCTACAGATCCGTGCTTGACTGGCATTTGTCTGCAGAAGAGCTGAACCTTTATTGTCACTTTTCATGATCTTAGGATGTGCAGCACAAAGCAAATACACATATTTTCTAACTCTCAGGCAATTTCAGCACATTTTGCAGTGTGGATATGAGGAACTTCCCACAGCTGGAACAGCTCGCAGTCTCCAAGCTGCTCTCACAGCTGCCAGTGGGAGCTTTGCCATTGACTTCAACAGGGACAAGTTCAGGTCCCATATTTGCAATGCAAGCATCCATAAGAAATAATTTAGTATCTTTTTAAGAGCTTCCCTCTTACCTTTAGTACAAATGAAATTACTTACATTGACTATATTCCAGTATACACTTTTAATTACCTTCCAGCTGCTAACATTTTCTCACTGTGTTTGTTTTAAGGTTTTTCTAAGAACACAAGTCTCAGAGCATTCCTTTCAAAAACATGCTTCTTAAGTAGCTAGATTTTGGTTTCAAGGCAAATATTCTGTCATTTATTCAGTTTTTCCACTTACATTGTTCAGAATAAAATTCAAGATTTGATAGCAACACATATTCCTATATACCTGTGTCAAACATATTCCTTTCTCCTGTGCAGCACAATTGAAATTACACAGTAATGCCAGGCTAATCAGGCTCACAGGTTTCTCACAAGTGTTGGAAACACACAGACAACAATCCTACCACACTTACATCAGTGAGTATGATTTAAAATGGAGATTTTGGTATTTCTAGTATCCCACATACTTTGGGTCATGTTCAAGCAATGTAGAAGCATCTTCCCTAAGATAAACGGAAATGCTGTGAAAGATTACTATAGTGTGATAGAAACTATATTTTATTATAGCAAACAGTTTCAGATAAGCTACTCTATGTAATGGTTATGGATCAATTTAGGTGAATAGACCAGTCAGTGCAGAAGAGGCTCTTGACAGAAAAATAAGCAGATGGTTCACTAGCACATAATCTATCTCTGTCTTCTCATCTCATGCTGGTGGGAAAAGGGGAGAGGGAGACATAGAAAAGAGAAATTGTTTTGAAGGAAACCAAGGGCATAGATGGGTGTTTCAGTTCAACACTACATGTAATCAGGTTCAGAGTTTGCACTTGACTCCAACCTTTCGCAATGGAGGTACCTACCCCTCATATTGTTAACTAACCAACTAGTGACCTGTAGCGTGTCAAGAGTAAAAGAGAATGAGATGGGGAATTCACCTCTTTTTCTGAAGTTACTTCCTATCTGTTGAAGGGTTGTTCTGAAGATAACGGCAAAGGCATCATAAGGCAGTTAGGCACGTGCCAGACAAGGAATCGGAGCCATTTGTTAAATATCACAAAACCAGTCAGAATCGCTGTCACGTCCAAGCACCAGAAAACAGGCACTAAGGTCAAAAATCTTCCCCTCTGAACTACTCCTACAGTTGCTATTTACATGTGTGTTACTGTCAAAGGCATAATAATAGGCTGACTATTGGTGTTACGAAGATGGAGAAAGCAAGGGAACAAGAATAGCATGTGTATCATGAATATACAATCTAGCCCAGTTTAAAGCTGAAAATTTTAAAGACCTCGTTGACATGCTTTGGTAAACTATTTGGCAGATGACCACAGCCTCTTTTTGTCACAGTTTCCTTGAAGCATTATTTTTTTTTTCCCCCTCAACACTTACATAGGAGAAAGAGATAAAAAATTCAGACATTCTCCCATGAACATGTAATGTTGCTAGGGATGAGAAACAAGTCCCAAATCTCAGTTTTAGTTGGAAATTGTTCTAGTAGATGTTGTTAACTATTTCTGGAAGTAGTGACACAGAAAGGGAAGCTTTGGATCAAATGGTTTTTAGCTGGGCAAGCTCAAATATTTGGTGGCATCCAAATATTTTTTTTAGAAACCAATGGAATCATGCTTACCAATTTTTTGTCCTTTTACAAATCCTGAAATATTTCTATCCATGAGAGATGGAATGCCCAAGAGGACTTACAGTAGACCACTACTGTTTGGGTCATGTATTAAAAATTATTTAAAGGCTCACTTGAAGTAGATTGAAACAGCAGCAGCCGGAGTTTTTAAATCAGCCCTCCAGCCTGATTTACAAAATCTCTTTTAAATGGATGAACAAAAAGATAATAACTAACTTTCCCTTTAAATATCAATATTCAAAATTTAAACCTTAACACTCCTGTTCAGGCAATGCCCCGGAAGCATTTAGATCTATTTCCTGAGGCACAAATTTCATAATGTCCCAAGGCAGACACATTGCTGTCCAGGTGCAAGAAAGTCATCCTCCAAATGCATGAAGAAGCCCTGCTCCTAAAGTTCAGGCAGAACTCACCAATGACTTGAGAAAGAGCAATAGACATCTTCAGGGCATGAGCTGGAGTGCACACTCGCACAAGCTAAGCAGCTTTCCTGATCTCCTGACCTGCAGGGTCCTGTTTTTGCACAGCCAAGAACCACAAAATGCCCCACTGCAAGTCTCAGGGAATGGAGCTCTGGGATGATCTCACTAGAGGAATCAGTACTCCATTGCTGATGAAAATTGGAGGAGTAATTTGGGTTCTGCAGCCTTACCAGCCTGTTCTGGGCTGGGTTTTTAGTTTTACTGGATCCCGAATACTGTGACCTAAGTCTGCCATGCCAGCTGTTTTCTGGCTGTGGCTATACAAGTTTAGCTGTCCTTTGAGTAGTTATTGCTCCTGGGTGAAGAATTGTAAAAGCTTGCCCTACTTCCCCACTGTTGGTGCTCCATTGCCGTCAGTCTCTCCCACACTCACACAGAGCTAGGAAAAGCTGCTCGTGTCACCACTTACAGCTCAGGCATCACAGCACTCACTGACAACATACCTCTCAAGATATGGATCAAAATTCCTTTTGGGCCAGGGGTCTTAGCCCGAAGACGGGGTGCCAGAAATCATCAGGCTATCTCAGATACAGCTCAAACCCAATGAAACCATCCTTCTTTTCAGAAACAACTGAAGATTCAGGAAAACACAAATTTGATTCACCCACATCAACACTTAGCCACCAAGTAAAAGTTATGTTCTTCCTCTCTCTGGTCTGCTGGATACCTAACTATCTACACAGAACCAAGGACCTTCAGCAGGAGAGCCTGGTGCGCACTGGTCTATCAGCATGTGAGGACTACACTCTTACTGCAAATCCAAATTCAAATTCTTTCTCTGAACACAGCAAGTCGGTTTCTTTAAGTGCAGGATTAATGGGTGCTAGCTTGATGTTATGTTTTGTGTAGGAAAATCTTAGATCTGTACCTCAAGGAGAAACATCCTGGCTGTCAATACTGAGGGAAAGGAGGCATCTCACTCCAGGTCACACTTGGCTACTCAAGTCCCACTTCTACCTTATCATCTTTTCCTGGTTACTTCAGGCAAGTCCCTCACAGAAAGCATACAGATGCCTAGCTTGGGGCTGGAGGTTCCATGCAGTAGGGAGGTGGGTATAGCTTTGGTAACTGCTGAAGGAAACTGGAGCTGTGAGTAGGTTTTCAGGAATAATGTAGCTTAATCATCAGAGTGCAAGTTCTAGGAAATTCTCTCTATGTAACAGTGAAACTCAAGGACTGTGGCTCCTCACTACAGAAGAGCAGAGCAGTTTTTACTGTGAAAAGAATGCATTTAGTTTCACATCATTATCTACATGAGCATGAGGTGATGTCAACCGAGCATGTAGAGGATGCTGAGCAGTAACCAAAACAAGATTAATAACTCCTGTTTGGCCTAATGAGTGGCTAAGACAGCAGATATTTGTGAAGAAACTATGTTTGGCCTGAGTATGCACATAGAAACAGCTTTTTAATTGATCGCACCAAGTGGAGATACAGCAAGTCTTGCTGAAGGGCCAGATGGCTTGGGTTCTTAATTGGTATATGCAGTTTGTTGTTCTTGCAGATTAGATAGCTCTCATCTTCACAGAACGAATGGCTTTTCCACAGGTTTCACGTTAAGTTACTGGGAACAGAGAATTCTTCACTGGGTAGTGAAAGTAAAATCGCTGTATAGGTTTCTCATTTTCTTTATCACTACCTTAATTCCAATAATTTAAACAGTTTGTCTAGCCTGAAAAAAACAGGTACATAGAGGCATCTGCCTCACTCTGGGTACTCCAGGAAGTCAGGGAGAAGCAATCTCTTAGGAGGTAGGACAGAAGAGAGATTGTATCCTTAACTTACTCCACCTCCACCTCTGGGTAGACTGAAAATTATCTCTGACAGAAGGTTTATAAAGAGTAAGAACAGGGAACTTAAGCTAAACATCCACTGAAACACCAGCCTGGTTCTGAAGCTGGGAACCTGGGAGAGCTGCAATTTCTGGATCACCTGACACTTTCGAATAGTAGAACTATCAAATGTTTTCTAATTTAGTTTTGTTACTTTTTTGGTGCTTTGTGCTTAGAATTTGTGTATAAGGTAAGAAACAGTAAGAAGAACAATTCTGCAGTCGGGCTGTATCAGAACTGATAAGTAGGATCACCCTTAAACCCATGAGAAAACCTGTATCTGCTGAGCACCCACGTCACAACCTCACCCTGGTAGCAATTTCTTGCCTATAGTTCCTAGCCTGTCAGATCTGTCAGCGCGTTTAGAGCTCAACTATAGCACTGGCACTAAAAAAATCTTGCCTGACAGCACAAAACCTACCATTTCTTGCTTCTTTCTTCCCTTTCTTTCCTGTTATTCCAAACAAGCCTTAAGAAGAGACTACACCAAGTACTAGAAGATGACTGACTCATGGAAGCAGGGAACTTGCACTAACATTTAGCATTTTGCCCAAGAAATAATAAGCCCAGGTAGAGTCCTCCAATGCCAACTGCAAATATGTGGTAGTAAAACTTCTTTCATAGTTAATGGACAGTACTAGTATAAGAACACAGACTCAGACATGTCAGAAAAACTGACAACACAAGCTCAATGCCCATGAAAATCAGCAGCAGCCTTCCATCCAATCCAGTATATATTAAATACGGGGATTTTTTTGTTGGTCTGGCTCATGTAGCTTGCACTTTTGCTCTTCTGGTGCCCCAACGGGATTCACTCTTTAGCTTCTCTCCAAGATCTTCTGGATGAAACCTCTGCTTTCCCATCCCATTTTTTCCCATCCCAGAAGCAATCTCCTGCAGCTTTGCAGGTATGAATAGTCCCTAGATACACTGAGGAGTATTGTAAATAAACAGTATAATGAGGACATTCCTTATACATGATGTTAGTGGTACCTTAGGACACGTCATCATATTAATCTCTAAAACCAGCACACAAAAGGAATCGCTCTGATGCTGAGTGCCTTTTTTTCTGATCTTAACAGACTTCCACTGTAAAAGAAACCAGCAGCTTAAGCTTCCACAATGTTCTTGTTTGATTTCAGCAACAGCAGCAATTTTGTTCTGAGTGGAGTAATGGCATATGAAGAAATGAGAGCAAACGTACAAGAAGTTATAGGTTAAGCAGAAGAAAGTAATTCCATTTTGCTTCGGTATCTGCTTTTTCTTCCATACTAATAGGCCAAATAAAAAGAGTACAGTGAGAAAATGAAAAGCGAAATAAGCATGTACTCTGATAAAAAAAAGAGTATTTATTGTTCCTGCTTAGTTCTTAAGGCTCCTATTGTTCCACAGAAAGAGAGTTTTTAGTTTAAACCATTCTGATACATGCTCCAAATTCTTCTAACAGAAATATTTGTTATTTGAGCTTGGATTTCCTTTTCAAACAGCTGAATGGCAGGACGCTTTTGGTTATCTTTACAGCCCTCTTCCACAGGAAGCTGTTTTGTTCTATTCACTTTAGCTAGACAGTATATATGCAGTTCTCCCCGGTAGTTCCTTTAACTGTGAGCCATCTAATTCCCAAACCACTTCTTCCTCTTTACTCACCAGGCCACAGCATTGTGCATGCAGATGGTGCCAGAGTACGGATAAGCCAAGACACAGGAGCACTCCAGATTCTCTGCAACCCACATTTTCCTTATCATACAACAACAACGGCAGCCTTTGCAGTATGTTCTCTGTTGCAATAAGATGAATATTTTTCTGATCCAATATTAGAAACTTTCTTTTGCATACAGGTGCACAAAACCTAGCAGACAGCTATTCCTGAACCTTGGAATAGATGCTCTGCTGTCATCTGAAAAGGGAATGCTGGCACAGAAAATGAGATCCAGCCTGATGAAATCTCATTGAGATCTGAACCTTGATATGAATCTCAATACAGATTGATGTTTCCTGGGGCGACTGTTCGGCTTTTGACGTACCTTGAAACTTGACTTTAAACTGCCAAACCAGTTTAATCTCAACATTTACCCTGGTCACACCCTATACATTTCATCATTTGGCTTTTTCGCAGATACTTTATCAATGTATCATTTTACTGTCAAAACCTCTCACGCAGAGGCAGTATACCTGCACCAGGCATTCCTTATTGCAACTATGTCAGTCTTCTGTCACAAAACCATGATTATATTTTGCAGACTCAGTAATAAAGGAGATAACATAATTTAGCTAGTCCATGTTTTTCAAACAATCATTTTCAGATGTAACTGTAAAAGGAAAAATACTCCTCACAAAAAGGTTTTGAAATGTTTCACAAAAGTTTCTTTAAGACACCACAGAGGCCTAGAGAAAAGGGCCAGCAAGTAAAGGTGGAAAAAGTAATAGTCACATGAGGAAGAATTTCCAATACCTTAAATTCCCCTTTCCCCTACATATAGCAGAATCATTTTGTGGACATTAACTTGGCTGCCACATTTTGTTTCCTCTCCATTGCCGCTTTGTTCTACTCTTTTTTAGACCCTCAGAGCTGTGTAAGAATGTAGATCTTTGACTATAGTTATACTGCTTGGTTAATGGGCAGTCTTAAGAGAATATTTAAGCACGTTAAGCCCCACAGCCAGTGCCTATCTGTCATTATTAGGCTTACTAGATTAACTTGGATTTGGCTTCATGCATCCCTGTTGTGCTTACAGAGATATAAGCTCAGAATACTCATTGACAGATTATGTTATAACAGGAAAAGCCTTAATTGTGCCATGCTCAGCCCTTCCAGGGCTCAGTCTTGACTCAAAGCCTGCTCATATCTTACCTCCCTTGTGCTTCTGAGCATGTAAGACTTACCTTTATATACAAGTATATAGAAATTTGTATGTGTGTATATATATTTATGCATGCGTGTACATTTATATATGTAAATGTGCATACATGTGGATAACTAATGCAGATAATCGGTCAGACAGATATGTGAAGACAGCCTACTCAATAACTTGTTCTGTCTTTGACTGAACTCTGTACATAGTGTGAATGTCCCTCCTTGGAAAAGGCTGGCTTGGAAACTTCACAGCAAGAGGATCTCTCAACCTTTAGAAAAAAAGGTGGACAGAAACCCCTAGTTCCAACTTGCATATTTTAAGCTTTAGAAATGTTAACCACTTTAGTTCCTTATTTCCAGAAACATCGAAGCCTTAGACAACATAGTTATTATTCTCTTCTAAAACAGACACATTTTACCATAGGGACTTAGAGTCAGACTTTCAGCAACAATTTCACCCTTTATTCCTGGCTGTTGCAATATTTACTTGTCTAACAAATTGCACAGTTAAAGCTGAGGTACTCCATGCTTTCTTTGTCTCAGTCTTCACCAACAAATTCTCGCAGACCTTTCTGCCTAGAGATAAGGTTCAGGGAAGAGACAATCTACCAGGAGTGGAAAAGACCAAGTCAGTGATTACTTGAGAGATCTCAACCTATACAAGTCCATGGCACCTGATATATCTGGGGATGCTAAGAAAGCTGGCCGATGTCACTGTGACACTCTCTATCCTCTTTGAAAGGTCGTTTAATCAGTGAAGGCCCACAACGGCAGAATAAAAACAAATGTGGCACTCATCCTCAAAAAGGGCAAGAAGGATGACTCGGGGACCTGCTGGCTGCTTTGCCTCACTTTAGTGCCTCTAAAATCACAGCGCGAGTTCTCTTGACACATATTTCTGGACAGATGAAGGAACAAAACAGTAACTGGAAATAACCAGCATGCATTTACCAAGGATGAAGGAAGGAGAAACAACCTGATTGCCTTCTATGATGAAATGACTAGATTTGTGCATGAGGAGTAAGCAGTGGATGTCGATTACCTAGACATCAGCAAGGCTTTCCACATGGTCTCTCACAGCATCCGTGAGACCAAATTAGAACACTATGATTGAGATGGATGGGCTACTAGACAGGTAAAAAATGGTTCAAAATGCTGTTGGTGAACACTTTGTACTCCACTTGGATGCTGGCTACAAGCAGAGTACCACAGGGGCATACAGTAGTTCAATACCTTTATGAATTACTTGGAGGAGATGGAGTACCCTCTCATCAAGTTTGTAGAGTATTCCAAGCTGAGGTGAACTGTCAGTATTTTCAGAGGCAAGGCAGAAATTCAGGGAGGGCAAGACAGGCTGGAGAAATGGGCCAACAGGAACTGCAGCGAAGTCAACAAGGACAAATGACATTTCTGGCAACTCTGAGTGGACTAACCCTGCAGCAGTACAGGCTGGGGACAGGAAGGCTATGGAGCAACTCTGCTGCTGGTAGGAGATGAGAAACAATAGATATCAACTGAGACAAGAGAAGTTCAGTTTGATGAAACTTTTTCCTGGTGAGGACAGTCAAGCAGTGAGACAGGCTACATGGAGAGGTTATGAAGTCTCCAACCCAAGAGGTTTTCAATACTCAAGTGGATAATGCCCTGAGCAACCTGGTCTCAGGTCAGCGTTGGCCATGCTTTAAGCTGGAGGTTGGATTAGAGACCTCCCGTGATGCCTTTCAAGCTAATGGATACCATGATTCTGTTATGGCTGTGTAACCACCTCCACCCTCCTGCACATACACATTTCATCCTTCTGCTTAAAAACACAAAAACACGGAGAGATTGTACACTCTCTACAAACATCTATTGTCAGATATAATCCACTGACCTACATAGTGCCGGAATATAGGCTGTCACTGCTGAGCTGCTGTCCCCCTTTTTGAAAATTCCCTCTTTGTGCAAAAAGAAGGTTATAAATTTTACACCTGAATTCAGTTGTCATTTTCCCAAGGAAATATCAAAGAACACTGAAGTCTTTAGAACAGACAAAGAATTCATGTTCAAATCAAAACAAGTTTAATGTAATTTCCTATTCCTAACGGCAAGGGGGGAAAGGAATTTTTACCGAATACTCTATTTTGCTCCACACAGATTGTGTCACTCATCTGCTTCATAAATAGAGTGAGTAGGAAAAAAGGAGGCATTTTGCCAGCCAAAGATGACCCGCAAATACAGAACTATGATTAGCTTCATTTCAAGAAATTAACAGTAGTGAGGCAGGTAAGATACATTTATTAAACATCAATAACACATTTACTTAGCTATAGCCTCTTCCTACAGACCTGCACAACTCAAGGAGCCTACTCGCTTCCCCACCCACTCTACAGTGGCATCACCACTAATCTTGGTGGCATTTAAAGAGAATGTCTCCTCTCAGTGCACTATTGTATTTCAGTTAGTAATTTTTAAGTATGTGAGTGTAGGAAGCTTTGGTCTCAGAAATTCACATCTGAGCCATCCAAACCTCTCGAGTGTGGGAGACTGGGCCAAAAGATCCCTAAGGACTGCTGTTCTCACGAGATTGCTACGGTGAGCAGCAACACAAACAAACCAACAAGGACAAGTGAAAAACCAAAGGGCTGTTACAAATCGCGGGTCAGGAACAATGCGGATTCAGGCTCCATTTATCTGAAGTGCCCTCTTGGAAAGAGTGGGAGCATAACTGACTTCTAGTCCATCTCTCACTGGTAGACAAAGCCACCGAGAAAGTGATGCCAGGAAAGCTACAGCGAAACCGCACGCCTGCCAAAACTCGGAAGCCTTTGCTCTCAGGCTTTGAGCCAGGTCACAGAATCACAGAATCACAGAATAGTAGGGGTTGGAAGGGACCTCTGTGGGTCATCTAGTCCAACCCTCCTGCCGAAGCAGGGTCACCTACAGCAGGCTGCACA
>Ga0065711_1041079_pt1 | contig 16425 bp, 11 predicted proteins | sample Hoacrofraction12_FD_59098 | JGI IMG/M metagenome (GOLD analysis project Ga0065711, IMG submission 59098) | Hoatzin crop microbial communities from Cojedes, Venezuela - Epithelial fraction 12 v2 (version 2) | ecosystem: Host-associated > Birds > Digestive system > Esophagus > Crop | place...
CCACCGCGGTGCAGAGGAGAATGGAAAGAAACAGGCAGAAACCGGTGGGTCGGGATAAGGGCAGTTTAACAGAACAGCAAACAAAGGGAACAGGAACAACAACGATACAGATAAGGAGAAAACACAACACAAACCGCACAATCCACGGAGATGCTCTCTCGAACCGCCGCCGCTGCGCCCTCCCGAGCCGTGAGTGAGTTCCCGCCACTCCACTCCCCGCCATTGGAACCCCGCATGAGGGCACATGGTGTGGAATACCCTGCTCTGTCTGGCCAGGTGGGGTCAGCCCGCCCGGCTGTGTCCCTTCCTGGATTCCAGTGAAAATTAACCCTGTCCTGGCTGAACCCAGGACATTACTGAATGACTAGGCCCAGGAAGGGGTTAAAAAAGCTGCTAAGCAAAGTGTGCACACAACCATAAATACGCTCGGCTGGATTTTAGAGGCAGAAGTCTCGTGGAGTAGCTCTAGTAGTAGGACACTCAAAGTCAGAAAGAGATATTTATGAAAATGGCTAGTAGAGTGCCAAAAATGGAAAGGAGAACAGTTGTCATGGTGTATGTAGAATATAATCCTTGTTAGTTAGTTAATGAGACAGTTTATTCTGCATATGTAATGCCATTTCTTTTTCTTGCTTATGTGTCAGAAAGACTCTGATTTGCTCTAGTAACTCCATGAACCTAAAATAGGAGTGTATGATAAGTCACTGTTGTGTGTGATAACTCACTGTCTAGTCAAGAGTGAGTGCCAGAAACCCTTTTCATGTAATAGAAACTGCGTGATTCTGAATCAATATCTGACTATCTATTTATTAAAATTTGGAGGTTACTCAAAGTTGTATCCCTCTGTTATGAACTGGGTGGACTAAATCCAAGCTAAAAGGCTACATGGATATCTCGCATCTTCACAAAGAATATGAAACATAGAAAGGATAGAAATTCAGGGGAAAAAAGACATGACATAAACTCATAACATTGTTTCAGAAAATCTTCTAAGCATAATATTTAAGTACAGGATAGAGTGTAGGTAATAGCTCTAATAGATCTATTGGTTTTTAAAATACCTTTAATAATGTGAAAAATGCTAACACAAATTTTCAAGACCAGCAAGGCAAAGTTAAGACACTAGACATCCCTTCAGAATGGCCATGGGCCATTTCTTTTTCTTTTTTGGTCATCTTATATTTGAGGAAGAAAAGCAACAGACTGTAGGGCAGTTTAGAGGCAGAAACCCTAAAGCAGCTGGAAGGCACCAGGCAGCAGCTTTAGAACAAGTTTCAAAAAGGTAACACTCTAGGAACCCAGAAAAGTGGTTTAATAGCGAATATTGGTACAATGTTTTTGACTGACTTTAAACAATGAAGGATCTCCTGCTGTTTTATGAGCTCAGTAATATTCCAGATCATCAGATACTCCAAAAATATTTATAGCTCTTCTTCTTGTGCAAGTAGTTTTCCACCAGTCTCTCCTTCTTCCTTCCTCACACTACAAACATCCAAAGAATTTTGTCCCTAACCAGCATGATTTCATTTCCCCCACAGCTACTGCTCACACTGGACATACCTCCAGCCTGGAACAGTGTATAATGCAGAGATAACTGAGCCAGCCAAGACCTAAGCAAATATTACGCAGCATTTTTCAGCTCACCCCCAGATATAATTTGCCTTTCTAGACTGACTTCAGAGAGACATAAGTACCTTTCTTTTCACTAACATGGTTAGACTGAATTTAAACTGTGATGGCAACATCTGCATGCATCTCAGTGCATTTACCATTACAGATTTTGACTAGTTTAAGACTTTGTGTAATATTCTATTTTGGTGATACTTTCAGTGTGTGATCTATGGCTACAAGAAACAGCAAATCAATTTTGAGGATAACTTGTTTTCAGGCATCTGAGGAGAACTGAGATTCCATTAACTCCATCAATCACCTCCTGAATCGTTTTCCCCTTAGGAATGGTGAAATAAGTTGGTGTCCTGACAGATGCTTAGGGCCAACAGAGAAACAAACAAAGGGAAAACCCAGAACAAAACATTTTTGTGGTCACTATTACTATAAGAAAAATGATTCGTTAGCTTTCTGATCCACATCTAGATTTAAAGGGTATTGTATCTATACGTATATCTACATATATTTCTTTGTCTTTTAAAGAAAATAAAGGAGGAGAACACATTTTTTTTCTCATAGTTCTGTTAAGTCCTGAAGTGATGTTGGCAGATAACTCATATCAGACTTGGTAACCCAGGATTTGTTTGGGATCTGTCCTGTGCCTTTCCTGTTCACCTATCCTTGAGCACGGTGCAGCACAAAGCTATGCATTGCTCATGTCCTATTTAACTCTTGGAAGTTATACGTACTATAAGTTTCTTCTTAAAATTGCTGACTTCTAAGTAAAAATAGAAATTATAGTTGAGAGCATAACAGTCTAAGATGCTGACTTTATCTCAGATAGGTACATAATAAGATCCCTGCATCTAAGCAGAGCCTATTTGTCTTCTTCCCTATTATTGTTCTCTGGTAGGGAGAGACTATTCATAACCTCTTCACAATCTACTTCATCACAGGTGGCTGTCATTGCATGGAGAGAGAAGAGATGCTGAAACAAGAATGATTCAGATGTCTGGAAAACATAGTCTATTATTAATAAAAAGGACACTTCTATTTCTACATTTCAATGTGATTAAAGAATTACCTTGCAGGAGTGGAAAAAGTGATATCTAGAGACAATCTGAACTTGTGCTGAAGACAAGAAGCAATGAAAGTGAGTGACAGAAAAGGAGGACTTCTGCATCGTTTTCTTTATTCATATAGTATCTTACACATAAAGAGTTGACTCAAGGCAGAAATAATAGCAGTAGGAATAAATATTTCTAGCAAGCAAAGTTTATAGTAATGATCTCAGAGGAATGATCTAGACATGCTGCCAAGTTTTCTTCCACTGAATTTCATATGGTTTCATTTCTGAATGGTATTGTTACTTGCATGTTTCTTGCATTTTTCTGATTAACCCACACTAAATTAGACAAATCTTGGATTTTAAAATCCATATTTACACTAAGTGTGAATTTATTTTTCAGTTTAATATGTGTATAAATTACAAATATCAATTGTTCCACACTACCACTCGATAATAAGATAATCTGATTTTTCACTAGGGCAGCTTTAGCACATTTTTAATTATCAATGAAGTAGAGGTGAACATAAAGGTAAAACGTGGGAATGGTTGATGACTCATCAATTGCTATAGAGCTTAAGGTATTATGAATTGTATAATTTGACTTACATTCCAAGCAAAACATACAATAATGGATAAATCAAGGTATCTACGCGAAGTTAACATCCTTCACAGGACATTTGGTGGAGAGACCAGTGAATGACTGGTTAGGAAGATGGAAATGAATTTCTTTTTTTGCAATAACCAGTCAGTCACCTATTTTATATATTTTTTTTGTGCTTGTCTCAGCATTCTTGTAGACTCCCTAGTTATTTCTTTCCCTTTTCAATCGTGGTGTAACTTTCTTCCCCCTTCTACACCATCTTATAAAATCACGTTTTTGCTTCAGCATTTTTTTCCCCTTTCCAGCACCACCTGTTGCCTCCTTGCTTTTTTCTGTTCCTGTTAAGTATCAACATAGTTCAGTGCTGTACAATAAGTCTTTTACTGCATATGGTACTTACCCTGACAAATCTACTACTGCTCTGCATATGTAAAAAGATGGATAGCAGGAACTGGGAGCTAAGGTTAGAAAGCAAGGTTAGGAGCCACAATTCAGCTCAGAAATCTGAACAAACAGTATAGTTAGGAAAAAATATTAATAAAAAGGGAAAACCCATGCAGCAAGGAGATTGACCTACTATACAGATATTGTGTACATAGATATGCAAATATGAGATTTAAGCATTTTGGGCTTATTGAACAGGTAAGGTTTAAAGAAATAATATATCTATATCTGTGAACCAGTAAATTACAGATACTGTAAAACACAAGCTGCAAGATAAGGAAATTACTCAGTAAACTAGTGAGTTACTTTTTGTGACTGTAATCACAAGTGGAAAAAAATACTGTAAAAAATTCTGTCACTGAAATTATTCCATGTTAGTTCTGTGGTAAACCATGCTTCTTCTTCGCTTTCATGTCTTTATCTTCTTTCTCTTACATCTTCCTTTTCTCTTATTTTCCTCTGACCTCTTTTCTACATTCTCATCTTTTTTTTGACTGGCTCATGAGTTCTTTGCATGCAACCACAAAGTGCCCTTTCATTAGAATCCTTCTTCTGAAGCAGTCCTTCCTGCTCACAGTTGATAACACCTACAGCTGTTCCTTCTGAGCCATTTGCCCTCTATCTTGCCAGCGCTTGCTCTTTAACTCAGTTGAGGACAATGACTGTATCTGGCAAGTGTTATCAGTCACATGAACGGACTCAGCACCCAGGGGTCCTGACTTTACCTGTTGTTTGATGGCCGGAATAGCCAACCAGCTTGGCAGAGGTTGCAGAGCATACACCATTGCCTTTCAGAGACATACTCCTGAAGGAAGCAAAGGGATTTTAATAGAAGTGGAATTACCTAATAGTTGCTGTGCATTTAAAAAACCTGATAGCGCTTATCTATTGTCTAAATTAACTGAAGCAGAGAGTCTTGCATCTCCATACAAAGGGGTTAGTTCCTGATAGGGGCTGGGAGTCATCCAGAACTAGTCAAGACTGACCCTGCTGTATAGATGGGAGCCAGAAGAGAACTGAGTTTGCACAGAAACAAAGGTTAATCAGCAGACACCTTGATGAAGAAGATGGGCCTTCATCTTGGGACCCCTGGTGACCACCACTAGGAGGCACTGCGCAAGCACAACTGGGAGGAGTCTATGGAAATTACTTCTTGGAACTAATTATAATATGGAAATTACTTCTCGGAACTGATTTTGATATATAATGAGGATAGATGCATATATATAGGTGTACTGGGAAATCTAATGTATATGTAATATTTGATTGTATAAATTGAAGAGACACGTTGCTGCTCGGCGCGCACAACTTTGTTGGGACTACTCCCCAAGCTGCCCGGCGCCGAATACACATACCTACTTTACAATCTTACAGATTGTGGATCCTGCTTTCCGCACGTCACTCCAAAGTGGTGAAGATATATGAGGAAAGCGTGGTAAACACTTAATATCTGTCTGTAACAGCAGAGCTTCTGCGGCTGTTAACTGGGATGCTGATATGCAGGGCAAAATGTTGATACTCAGTATAAAGCATGTATAAGTGGTGAAAGAAAAGGCTTGTCACCAGTAGTGTGAAGCAGAGAAAAGTTTTCTTGAAAGACTGGAAGAACAGTAAAATGGTACCTTTCAGAAGAATGTGGAGCATTCAGGTAGAGATGGCAGCAGGATGCAGAAATGTAGAATACTGATGTTTGCAGGAGTGGCATAGCAGCTATGTAAGTACATGTGTTTTTCCACAGAATTAATTTCAACGTGTCTAAACCTTCACTGGGTCCTACCTTTGTGTCAGTAGAACTGTGCAAAGCATAGGTAAGGCACTGACTTTGCACTTGCATAATGGCTAATTAAGTCTTTTATGATAGCAGGGAAGAATGAGATGGCATATATCATGACTTAACTACAGTTTTGTCACAATCACGGTGCTATCCTCATTAGCAATCTAGGGCAACGTGGTAACTGTGAAGAGAGTGTAGCACTGACAAGACACCAACAGTCATTACTTAGCTACCAGGGGGGTCACTGTTAAAATGGAAAAATGTATCGAATAACATTTAATCCTTGCCTTTCACAAAGTAGGATGCAGAAGGCATGCAGAGTGTTTAGACACCTAGATGCAGCTGTGATGACAATGAACAGTGCAGTTAGCACTATATCACTATGGAAGCAGCGAGGGCAAAACAGCATAAAGTGGCTATCATAATACTCCCTCTGCAGATTTACTGTATGTTTTGCTCTTCCTCACAACAAAAGCTGACAGAGACGTTTGGCTATCGGCTCACCAGCTGAAGGGGAAAAATAAAGACACGCTATTGCATGTGCCAATCTTCAGTATCTCTCTAGTGTACTGTTAGTACATTATGTATTTTGATGTTCTTCTAACTAGGTGATATTTTTTATTCCTCATTGCAAAATAAGAGTTGAAATGGAACAAATGAGAGCATCAATAAATGGACATTAAATGACATAAAATAAAGTAACAAAACATACTCCTTTCTTGTTTTATAGCACTTTAGTGGAACTGAAAAACTAAACTAAACTGAAGTTTTGGATTCCTCCCCCCGCCATGTAAATATAGAAAAAGTTTGCAGCTCTTCAAGGTTTTCTTTTTTTTTTTTCACCCCGAGTTTTGCAATCTCATAGAAAATAATTGTCTCTTTCCCAGTTAGCTGTTCTAAGATCTGCTGGAAATGCACCAGTAGCTGAATATGGCTTTAATTTAACAAGAAACATATGTCCAAAACATGGTGAAATTTTGCTGTAGGTCTTGTATTTCCCAAAATGTAACAGACTTTCTATGGTGGTCTTAAAATGCAATTAGAGTCAGTTTGCAAAGGTTTAATTTTATTTTGTAAGAAGTATGAAAATTTTTTACTAGGTGTCTGCAGTGTGTAATTGTTATGATGGTACTGCAGTTTCCGGTCAGTGGGGAGGCAGGATATGCAAGAGGAGGTATGACATGAAAACAAAACCAGGTTTCATCATGTGAATATATTATGGAAGTGGTCTTAACTGCTGGATAAGTAAATAATGATTTAAATGAAAGTAGAGCTTGATGAGTGAGGGAAGAAAAGGCTTGACTAAAACTAGATCCATATAGAGATGATGTTTTAGCACGGAGAAATAAATTGTCTAATTGGAATAATAAAATAACCCATTGGGACAAAGATTAAAAAGAGCTTTCTTAATTTGGCAAACATGACAAAAGGATGATGAGATATCACAATGTTGTTACTGGAATAGGAGGATGGGAACAAAGATTCATCTTGATTATGATAGAAAAAGGCTGAATTATACTGAATTATATAAAGTGGAACAGCCCTACAACACTTCAACTTTTTTTGTCCAATACAATTTTGAATATATACATTTTAACATCACCCAAATTCATTCTTTTTTCTATTGTTTAGACAGAGGATGGTGGAAAATAAGGATGCCATCACAGAAGGTTTAACGGTACCTTACTACCTCAAACTGAGTCGATAAGACTTAGGACAACGAATTAAAACAGTCAGAGATAACCAAAAAATAACCAGCTGAAGTCACCGCTTGTTTGACGGAACATTATTGAATAAAGCACAGATAACTTCTGCATAGACAGAATATTGCAATAAATCTTACAGAATTCAGTAAGGATCTACTGGAAATCCTGGTTTCAGCTAAAAATGTCTGCTTTTATCTTTCATGCAGTATTAAAAAGTTTTGTATTCTTGTTATTCAAAACGAATTAATACAGTCTTCCTCAGAAGTCTGTTTGTGCACAGAAATACTCTGAAAGAGACATTATTTTCCAACAAACCATTAGACCAAGGTCAGATGGATCCTTGTAGAGGTGAAATAGCTCCTGATTTTGGCTCTGAGCGCATCTTGGTAGGTACCTCTGATCTGTTCTTTTACTGCATAGTGAAGAGTACCACATCTTTAGAGAAAACAGATGATGGAGAGGAGCCGCAAGGAAAGAGACATCCTGAAACAGTGAGAAAGAAATAAAAGATTGCCTGATGGTCATACAACTTCTCAGGCCACTGGAAAATAGGTGGTGTTTTTGTCTGCATTTTTTTTTCCCCTTCGGCTGAGAGGCAGATTAAATGCCTGGCAAGTGCAGCCCATTTTGCTTAGAATTTACGCTATGTATTGTATTACTTCATCAGTTTTCCTATTCAGACTCCTGAGTTGGAAGTCTAAAGTTGTTTTTGGCTCAGAGAGCAAAGTCATTAATTTAATACCGGTTTATTAAGGTGTGAATGTGCCATTATTACCAAGGCCAAGAGTGGCAAAGGCACCATCAATTTTGCTTGCCCCCTGCTTCCTTCAGGTTAAGAAGATAGATAGGGCCATTGGTTCACTGTATTATAATTGTGTCCTAATGTCTTCACAGTCTCAACTTCCACTCTGAACACTTGGGACCATTCCACAGTCCTCTCTGTTACCCATACAGAAGAGCTTTCTTTTTGAGAATCATATTGAGCATCTCATCTTCCTGATTCCAGTGCATCATTGTCCACAATGCGGTTTTGTGTGTAAAAGATTACTTATTTTCATCAGTTGCAATTGGTATCTTGCCAATTTGCTGACTAAATTCATCAGGGAAAAAAAGCAAACAGGATTATCTGTTCATATTCTTCAAAATATTTATTAGTTAAGGAACACATGAGTGTAATACAAACTAAACAAATGTCATTTTTATTTCTGTTATGTCTTCTAGAGATTTTGCTGCTCCTTCGTTGTAAAAATGTTCTCACTTGTCCCCCAAAAATACATAGTTCTGTGTTTATTATTTTGATTTTTCAGATGGTGGCCATCAATAGGCAGGTATGTGTGGATTTAACAAAAATAAACAAATTAACTTCAGAACATAATATTCTTTCTTATTTAGTTTAATATTTCCAGTGTATTGTTTTTCATAATTTCTCTTTGTTTGGACAACTACTGTATTTTCAGTGTTTTTTCACAAAGTGTTGTCATCTATGTCTGCATGGAATTTTTCTCCTGAACGGAATAGCTTCAGAAAAACACGTTTTGAAGGGCAAAATCTTTCAAATGTGTTTTGCAGTGCAGTTGTCTACATTAACTTAAATCTGTCATCTTGCTCTTGATTTACCTATTTTTATAATCACTGGTTGGAATTTCTTATTGTCAAGACTGCAAATTGTTATGTATTACTTTACAATTTTGCCATGTCACCTTCACTATCTTTAGCGTTTCTTTAGCGTTAGATCTTTTTGAAAGGTTGCAAACTAACTCTTCTATTCCTCTTCCCTCTGTGTAACAGACACTGCTAACCAAATCTGTAAATAAGAGTAAGTGGCTCTGTTTTGAATTTAAGACATAGAATTTTTCTGTTCCCTCTTGTTTTATAGACAAGAATCACAACAGATTGTGGAATTGGCTTTTTTTTAAAAAAAAATAAAAAATAAAAAAAGGAAACCCAGAAAATATATTCATCTTATTATACAGTTTATGTATAGAAACCTTGCAGAAATGCAGTTATTGGACCAATAAAGAAACTAAAATCCACTCCGAAACCTCACATATTGACAACTTCCTGCTGTTTCTGTTTCCCTGCTAGTTTATGCACTCTTTGCAACCATTTGAAGTATTGGAACAAAGCCAGATGTACTTTTGCAAATACAGCTATGTTGCTTCGAAAATGATTGCTCTCTGGGTGATCACACAGCTGAGGACTCAAATCCTTCTGTCTCCAGGTGATTGATTCAGAAGCTTTGTGCAGAAAAAGGCTCAAGTTATGTTTGTAAACACACATGATACTAGACACAGAAGGCTTGACTACATGATGGCAGATTTCTTTCAGCACAAATTCTTATAAATATTTTGAAGGTATATTTCTTAACATTGACATTCAAGATGTTAATACATAGCAAAAGTACAAAATATGGTCATATCATGACTCCGAGAACAACTCTTGGGAATGTCAAAGGGAGGCTAAATTCAATGCTACATGGAAGTGTTTTTACTGACAGTTTTGACATCTCTTACAGCTAGTCTTACATAGACATTAGCATATGTTAGCATGAAATTGCAGAATAAGAAGTCCTTTTTTAGCATGATGCATGTGACAGTAGGAGTACAGGTATAGATTAACTTTAATGATGCTTTTAAAAATATTATAAAGCACTTACATAGATGTCATGGTTTAACCCCAACCAGCAACTAAGCACCAGACAGCTGCTCGCTCACTCCCCCCTGGTGGGAAGCGGAAGAGAATCAGAAAAGTAAAAGTGAGAAAACTCCTGGGTTGAGATAAAGACGTTTCAGTAAGTAAAGCAAAAACTGTGCATGTAAGAAAACTAAACCAGGGATTTCATTCACTCCTTCCCATTGGCAGGCAGGTGTTCAGCCATCTCCAGGAAAGCAGGGCTCCGTCATGCATAACGGTTACTTGGGAAGGCAAAACGCCATAACTCAGAATATTCCCCCGCTTCCTTCTTCTTCCTCCAGCTTTATCTGCTGAGCATGACATCATATGATATGGACTATCCCTCTGGTCACTTGGGGTCAGCTGTCCCAGTCGTGTCCCCTCCCAACTTCTTCTGCACTCCCAGCCTACTTGCTGGTGGGGAGGTGTGAGAAGCAGAAAAAGCCTTGATACTGTGTAAGAACTGCTCAGGAATAGTAAAAACATCTCTTCATTATCAACACTGTTTTCAGCACAAATCCAAAACATAGCCCCATAACAGCTACTATCAAGAAAATTAACTCTATCCCAGCCAAAACCAGTACAATGGTTTTCACATGTTGTTGTGGTAATAAAATTAATAAGATTTATCAGTGGTAAAGATGATAATAAGATTAATAAGATTTGTTTGGCTTACCAAGTAAATAGGTGACAAATATAGTGAATAGTAAGTGTATAGTATGTACAAAAATGAGTACGTTTTCCTGAGGAATCAATTTTCCAAATACCTTGAAAACTGCTAAACAAAAAAACCCTGGATCATCATTTAAGAACTAGCATGTACACTATTTGAAAGGCAAATTGGAAGTTTTAGATTTTTATGGAAACTAAGATCAACCCAGTCACAGAATAACAATGCAACTCTCTGTAGTACTTGCTCCTAAGACCATTAGAGTTAAACCATCTTATGTTTCCAAGGCTAGTAGTGGTTAACTGATAAAATGCTTTGCAACTAACAGCTACAATTAAGCCAGCCCATAATTCTCTTGAAAGGTAAAGAATCCCAGCAAGCTGTGCAAAGGACAGTTGGTTTCATAACCTCTTCCTGCACTAGAAGGTCCTTTTGTAAGTTGTGAAATCTCTGTAAATTTGAAGGGTCTGGCAGTGATGATGTAATAGAGTAGAAAGTTACATAGAGTTTCCCTTTTCCTTATCTTCTTTGAGACCAATGTGAAGACAAATCCGAAACAGAAATACTTTGGTAAATGCATCAGCTCAACTGTAAATATCTGTCAGTTCTTCACTGTGGTCTCAAATTATATCAAGACCTTGCTGAGCTCAATGTATATACACAAATGGGGGAAAAAAGAAATGGCCCTGTCCCCGGATAACTGGCATTTCACAAGAAGGCCTGCATAGCTGTTTGCAAACAACACCAATTTGAGTGCTGTTCTAACAGCAAGACACTCCATGGAACCAGAGGCTCCATTGGCGTGCTGGCCTCTCATTGTGCCTGGTGGAATAACACTCCCTGAGATCCCATCGGAGGAATGGTCTGCACCTTACCCTAAGAAAAAGATGAGAGAAGAGATGCCTTAAACAAAAGCTGTCCTGTAATCTGGAACAGCAGTAACAATCCATGTTATGTTGACCCAACAATCTGTTATAGAAGCAACCTTTTGTAAGTGGCTCATCAGACAGATTTTTTTTCATCCAGAGATGAATCCTACATTCGCTTGTTTGTTTGTTTGTTTTGAATGTGTTGTTCTATTTGCAGATAAGAGAGATAATCTAGTATGTAGTATTTTACCATATCACTTGCTAAAAAAAAAAAACAGTGAAAGTTTTATTCATGTAATATATATAAAGGGTAAAAACAGGGAACAATTAATCAATAAGATTATACTAGTCATTATACAATCAGGAGTATAACTCATTAGCTGTATAAAGACTAATCACTTGGTGCAAGGTGCAGTATCATTCCTTAATTTTTGCAGATGATAACGCACATTGAAACAAAATGTTTGTATGTAAACTAGACAAAATTGCATATCACCTTACTGAAGTTCTTTGTTTCTAGCTCTAGAGTCTGAAGAATAATTCTAATGGAACTTGAGCTACATATGGTCTGTAGATGAGATTTAATTTTGAACTGCTTCTAGCCTATTTATCTTCACAAGCATTAAACCAACCCTTACAATAAGTATGAATTAAGATAGGCATCAAGTAATGCTTATGTTCTTAATTTAAATTATTTTTCAAAGCCAATCTAGTTTAAAGCTTGCTTCCTAGTAAATGATGCAATCAAGTTTTCATACTAATAATTTTTATAAGGCTTGTAAACTTACACTGCAGTATTCTTGCTAGAATTGTGAGAGACAAGATGAAATATGATTTGAGTGCCACTCACCAGAAAAAAATACACACTGGGAGCAGATTATTTCCAAGTTACAAAATGCAATTTAAAATCTATGGGACAAGAGCAAGGTTCACTATTTCTTTTACGGTGGTAGCACTTAGCTCGGAAAAGTGAACATAAAATCTGATTTGTTAAACCTACACTGTTAGGATAGCATACCTGCTGTCACCAATTTGTAACCTGCTGTCACCAATTTGTTATCTATTTCCCCTAGGTTTAGGACCCTCTGCTAGCACACACAATCTATTCTTTTTTTCCAAAACAAATATTGTCAAGACAAGAAAAGATTTTATACTCCAACTCAAGTATTAATTAGATAAATTGAAAGTAAAAAACCTCCAAAGCCAAAGTAACAAAATAATATTTGTTTCCATTCTCAGCTTCATCTTGTTCCCTCACTTCTTTTTGCACTTGGTCATTATCTTGTGTCTTGCAGTTTTTGAAACCAGTATTTCCTCTGAGGCCCAAACCAGGGAATCTTTTATAATATCTGCACACAAATCCTGACAGGCTGCTGGAAATGTCTCCAATTCATGCTGTTATTTTAGTCTCATGATATGCTACTTAAACATGTAAAAAAAAACTTTAGGTATTCAGATAGTCTGATGGACTGGAATGGGGTTATAGTAAAGATTACTTCCTTACACGCTAACTTGGAATAAAATTCTTTTAACTACTTCAGTACTTGCAGGGCAGACCCTTAAATGAACAATGGTTACCTCAACAGCAAATACAGTCTTCATGTTATACATCAGGAAAAAAAAAAGGTTTTGTGCAGGAGAGGAGGTCTGGCACTGTTGCAAGATGTTAGATGTTCTTAACCTTGCCTTTATCCAGCACAAACCGGTACGGCTCATGTCACCTATCAGGGTCACAGAAGTTCAATTATAATGTTTCCCCAACCACAAAGTTTCCCTGAGTCTGCCTTTGCCACTTGCATTGTATGCTTAGGCATGAGACTCTGAACTATGCATTTTTCACAACATTTTCTATGATCTTTTCATTTACAATATTGTCACCTTGTTTCTTGATTTGCTGCTTTTGTTTTTAGTGAGGTTTGATTTGGGGGATTTTTTTGCCAAAAATATGGTACCAATTACAGAATAAAAACCTAGGTGATAGTAAAAAGCAGATGTAATGACATTTTTGTGAAAAATCGTAACTTTGAGTAAAGGCCATAAGTGAACTTATTTTAAGAAGTAAAATAAAAGATAAATTGATTAGCTTTACTAATTTTGCTTTGAAAGCACTTTTCCTAGCTCATATTCATGCTTGGGGCAATACAGTTCTTTAGGAAAAAATAACAGATCAAGAAAGAAATAAAAACTTTAAATCCTCCTCTTGAATTTCAAAATGGATAGGAATTAAAACCACAATTTCCACATCTCTCTCAGGTTATGACAGGTAGCACAGTGATTTCATAGGTACAGTTTATAGCATGAGGAACTTCATTAGACAATACAGTTGCTTCAGTGGGAAACCTGCCTACACAAGCTTGTAAAATCATGAAAAGCTGCTAGAAAATCTTGCTTTAAATGTGCTATAACAATGATGCACCACATCAGCCACCCTGGGAGAGATTCTGCCTCTATACAAAGAACCTTATTTTGTTACTGCCAAATTATAACAATAAAACCCCCTCAATTCTGTATGTGCCTAATTTACCTCCTAAAGCATGGTTGGTCTCACTGATGTTACAGACTTCCTTGTGTCCCAGTATACAATGGTTATACTCAGTCAGAGAGAACAGAGTGAATTGTATGGGATGGGCCTGCTGGTGACATCCTAAATCAGGGCATGTGACAAGGAAGACTCTTTGAATTGGGATGCCATATGGCAGAACTTTTTTATGGTGGGTAACCATCTGTCAGTTGTGTGTGGTCACGGAATAGGAGAAAGGACCTTTGAAGCTGAGATGTAGCAAGAGAGAAGTGTGAGGTTAAACAGAAACTATTGGTAATAGCAGCTAACGATATGAAGCACCCAAAAGCTATAGAGCATGGAATAAGGTATTAAAGAATGAGATTTATACATTCCTTTCAGCCCCTGTATTGCTTGCTGTTGATATTCCCATACACCACAGGATTTAAACTCACACTGCACAATATCAGAAGCAGATAATAAAAAGCATTTCATACTTTATCCACCTTGCACTCACTTCATGCTTTGTTATCAGTTATACTATTATATCAGCATATCTGTCACCATTCCATACATTCAGAAAACTAGTTCTGCCTTAAAACTGACAAAGTCAGATTAGACTTTGCTGCTACTGAATCAATTCTCTGTAGGTTAAATGGGCAATGGGACATGTTTCTCTCTCTCTCACACACAAACTTTAGAGTCAGTGAGTTATACTAGCACAATATTGCAAAAATATATATATTTTGGTTATTCAAATTAAAGTTTAAAGAGGGTTGTAAATTTAACAGAACATCTACTTAAATCTGTCTTTTCACCATCTGAATTGCATATAGGCATATAATCTTTCCATTATGCACAATGATATGTCACTGAAAGCTTTTGGAATTCTTTTGGTATGAAAGGCAAGAGCAATTATTAGAGCTCTTCTGGGTCAGCTGGCAATGGTCTTGACATACGTATTCACCACACGTTACACAACTGCTTCTCTGTTTCTCTGATCCGAAATGCTGGGTTCTACCTTCAGGCTATAGAAAAAACGTAAAGTCTTTAGTAGGAATGCAGTACATAGATCAGTAGTCCTAAAAACTGTGTGATGTGTCGAATAAGATGGTAGTTTGTCTGCAAAGGAAGGTGAGGTTTTTAGCTTTTGCAGTACTAGAGAGCCAAAGGGAAAAAAGCTGTATAACAGCTGGAGCCATCTTTGGTTATGTGATCCAACCAAATGCAATAGAATAACTCTCGTCAAATGGAAGACTAATAAAACAGATGGTTTCTCTTCTCTCATACAAAATCTTAAGACTATAGTCTTTGAGTGACAGAAAGTTACAAAAGGCATTTCACTTAAATGATTACAGCAAGTGAGCTTAATATTGAAATATCAACCTGATAGATAAACAATATCATAATATTTCTGTCATTCTGTCTTGGAAGGTGTTGACTTTAGTTTGCCTATGAGTAAAAAAGAAAAAAATAAGAGCGTAAAACAGGGATTTCAGACAACAAAAACTGGTATTAAGCTACTAACCAACCAACCAAAGAGTTTTCCAGCAAAATCCTTCAGAAAGACCTCATGGCCTCTTAGGACTGTCACTACATAAAGGATTCGATATTTAAGTAAGTCTCTTTCTGTTCTTCAGGTCATGGTAAGATACTCTACCTCTCCTCCATCCTGTATCAGATACCTAACCTTTCCTTTTGCTTCTGCATGTATTGGTCTTGCCCCTAAATATTTAATAGCTTTGGACTTCCTTTCATCAGAGAAAACAAGAATGCTTAAAATGTATTGTGAGATAGTAACTTTTACTGATAATGTTCAGGTAGCTAATCATTCTTTGGAACTGATTGTTCTATAAACAAAACACAGTTCAAACAAAAGAAATACTGGTACCTACTTCTTAATTTTTACTCTATTTTTTAATATAATGTGCAGAATTTTAAAAAAAATATCTTGATTTCAAAGGTGTCTTTTTCCTCACATTGTTTTTGAAAACTCTGTAATGTTGAACAATCTACAGATGTCTTTTTTAAAACAAAATGAGATATTCTGAAGCATGTAATAAGACAGAGTAGTGATTCTAGTGAATGACAGTTGTCTACCTAAGAAGAGCAGCAAATCCTCCAACATGTGTAGTACGCTTTAGATGTACAGGAAGGATACTCTAGGCCATAATGTCTTTTCCTCATGTTTCTCCACCACTTTGTAAGTATCTTGCTTTTGTGCACTTCTCATTCACAAGTAATATTCTCTCACACACTCGACTTCAGAAAATCAGATTTTTTCAGGACCTAAGTTTCAGCTTGGAATACTCACCTAGAAAGTAGCTCTCTCTGAGGAACTAAAAGCTAAAAACATTTAAGATATTGAAGTAAGTCAGTAATCTTTTAAGAAAAGTGAGTGGTTGTCCTGGGTTTGGCCAGGACAGGGTTAATTTTCACCGGACTCCAGGAAGGGGCACAGCCAGGGGGTGGGGGCTGACCCCACCTGGCCAAACAGAGCCCGGTATTCCA
>Ga0065711_1041080_pt1 | contig 16424 bp, 4 predicted proteins | sample Hoacrofraction12_FD_59098 | JGI IMG/M metagenome (GOLD analysis project Ga0065711, IMG submission 59098) | Hoatzin crop microbial communities from Cojedes, Venezuela - Epithelial fraction 12 v2 (version 2) | ecosystem: Host-associated > Birds > Digestive system > Esophagus > Crop | place...
GCGGTTGTGGAATCTCCTTCTCTGGAGATATTCAAGACCTGCCTGGACAAGCTCCTGTGCAGCCTGCTGTATGTGACCCTGCTTCGGCAGGGGGGTTGGACTAGATGACCCACAGAGGTCCCTTCCAACCCCAAACATTCTGTGAAGGTGTGATTAAACCTGTTTTATTATTACCCATCACTGCCCATGGGAAGGCACTGTCCTAGCTCAGACTTCTCTGGCCCTCCTCCCTCACTTTTTCTAGTTGAGTCTGAAAGTTACAGAACTAAACAGCTGCACTTGCTTTGGTATTTGGCTAAATATCTCTGTCTTCTGGGTGACCTGAGATCACTTGGGTTGCAGCAGCAGCAGTCCTGGGAGTATTTCACCTTCCTTTTGAAGGAGCCAAATTTGCAGCCTAGTAATTCTGCCTGACTAACAATTTCAAACTCTCCACTTCAAATGTGTTAAAAGGAGCAACATTTTTTACAAAACACTATGAATTACGGTCCCTTGATTTGGGCCTTCTAGCAGATGCCTAAACATGCAGGCACCTGAAAAGCTAGGTGAAAGCCTTTTAAAATATGCCTTTGCTTTCCCAAACTGTTCAGTTTGCCATCTACCTACAAGAGGTCATCTTATCAAAGACCTACTTTTCACTGGCCCTGCCTGGCACGGGATGGGGAGGCGAGAGAAGTAACATTGACCTCGTGGCTTAGAGAAGTGCAGCTCTTGTGGGATCTGTGGTCTTGCTCCCCTTTATCTGAGATATCCTCATGTCACAGAGCTCAGGGAAGCCTGCAGGAAGGCAGTAACAAGAACATTCTTGACCTTTTCCCTGCCACGCTCAAGGACAAGAGGTCAGACATACACAGTCCCTCAAATTACTCACACAGAGACCTCAAGAAAGGGAGGTAGACTTTACCACAGCATGTACATTAGCTTTGTGGGTCAATTCTTGCAGAAGGCAGCTGATAGCTGCCCCACGCTCAGTACCACTCTTCCCTCCAGCTGCCCTGGTGTCAGATGTACATTTTGGGAACCCAGAACTCTCAAACATCACAGGAAGCAGAATTTAGCAGAATTTTGGCAATGCAACCAACCAATGTAACCAGATGCCAGTATGTCTGCCTATACAACTTGTTACTACCTGCCAGGTGGAGGCAAAGCTATTGGCTATTCCTTGTGATAATCTCTCACTTGTCCTCCAGTGCTCACCTGGCATGGATCCCCAGGTCACATGCAACTCTAGCAGTTTGAATGGATGCCAATCATCTTAAAAGTGAAAAACGCATACCTACAGCAAAAGTGAGTCCATGGCCCTTGAATTATTTGCAGACAACCCTCCATCAGGCAAGATTTTGGGTACATTTCCTGTTTGCCATCCTATCTAAATACAAACCTTCTAATTTTCCACAAATCCTTTGTTATTCATGTCCCTTCAAGCTTGTGAAAAAGTCTGAAAGCACAGAAAAGTTCTTCTACTCAAATCGTTCAGTAGGAATCCCTACAGCAAAAAGAAGTAACCAAAACTCTCGCCCAGAGATTGGGAATTCTCCAATTCAGGCTTTTGTGGCTCCCACCCGTCTGCACTAGTACAATAGCAGGGCCATGTTTGGCTCTGTAGCAAACTCAAATGCAATTGGCAGAAATGAGGAAAGACATATAATTGTGTTTCTCTGGGGAAAGTGGTCATTAGGAGGGTATTATCTGGATAGTGATTATATAAACTGTGGCTGAATGGGCTCTATTTACAATAAGAAAAACTGCCAGAAAGTGATCAGAACATATGCGATCCGATGAAAAGGCTGCACTTCAGCAACATGAAAAGCCAATAATCTGTGAGGAAGTAGCTGTTTGATAGCTGGGAATTTTAAGCAGGGATAGTGCTGGGGGAAAGATTTCAAATCTAATCAGACCACCAGTTTCAAAACTTCTCAGTATTCCCAAAGCTTGTCTGAAATTTGGAGTAACAGACAGAGAGCAGGCTGCTGCAGCTCACAGGTCAGGTCCAGACCCGATTTATACTATCTGCAAATCCACAGTGTTTACAGTAGTGCATCCCCTGCCCTTGGGTATGTAACCTTTTCACAGATGCAAAGTCCTGTCCTCACACTTTCACTATCGTGGAGGTTGCATGCATTTGAAAGAAGAAATCTGTCATCACAGTTTGTTCCATTAAGACAATGTCAATTGTGACATCTCTGTAATAACTTGTAACAACGCCGAGACTCAGTCTCTCAATATCTCTTCCACACTTGCAGCAACAAAGCGCTGGATCAGCCCCAGACAAATCCATCATTCACATCTTGCTGAAAAAGATTGTGTGAATGACTACAAGACACATACAGGATGTTCTGTCTTTGATACCTGCCTTCATTGCACAGATCCCAGCAAGGATTCAAGAGCAACATTTTTCCTTAAGACAACACTTTCTAGAAAAAGGCATGATAATTTTTTAGCATTATCTTTGTGAATTTGTAAGCACAGACCGAGACATAAAAAACTTGGCCTGCCAGAGGAGCTTAATTTATCTTAACAAATTTGAGACGTTACGGGGACAATTCTGTAGGGATCTTACATAGCTCAGTAGAGTCAGGCACATACTCGTGTTTCTGCTACTAGATCCTTCATGAACTATAAACCACCAAACCACCACAGACATGTGTTCCTCATTTAAGACCATAACCTTTTCTAGTCAAAGAATCAGCTCCCTGATTTTGCCATAATTTCTAAATAATGTAAGAACATAAAATGGCTGTACCATCAACTGTTTTCAGCTCATCACCTTCCAGCATCATATGTGATTGCTGTGTATTTATAATGCAGTGGATGTCTTCTTCATGAACATGTTCCAGGTTCCCTTGAACACATATAAACTTGTGGTGACTGTCCGATTGCCACTCATTCTCTCTTTCCCACGCAGGTATTTATAGACTCCATCCCAGAAAATCAGAGCTTTCCGATTTATTCCTCCTGTGAAAACTAAACACTTGATCAGCCTTTGTTGCCTTTTCCTGAGTCTCCTTCCATTCCACTATATTCTTTATGAGATGCAGAGACCAGAACTGCCTATAGGATTCAAGGTGTGGGCCAGCCATAGATTTGTACAGCAGCACTGAGAAATGCCCCCTATTGACCTCCCAATCTTGCCAGTATTTTGGGATTTCTGCTAAGCACTGGGCTGAAATTTTCATGAGACTTTCCATTGTAGTTCCATCTCTTTCTTCATCTGTAATGTCCAACTCAAAGTCTATAATTTTAGGTAAGATTACATTTATTTTTTCTTAATGGCATTATGTTACATTGAGTTTTAGCTCACTCGCGAAGTGTCGTGAACATGTTCACTGGCTTTGTTCCCTACCTGGAATAACTCTGTACCACCAGAATAGACGGGGCCCTCCAAAGAGAGATTTGTATCTTCACAAGACAGACATTTCAGAAAGCAAGATGTGGAAGAATTTCTTTCTCTCCACAAGATGTGTGATTTTTAGACAGCAAAATTTAGGCAGGATGAATGCCACTGTGGAGCTCTAATCCCTGAGTTCATGAAGGTAGGCATAAGAAAGCTCCTGTGTTCTCCCTCTATACAACCAGACAGAAAAGTAGGTCTGCAACTTCTGGCAGAACAGGATTAGTATTAGCATTAGTATTAGAGTAGGATTCAAAACGGACACGTTTCAGTCCTTGATCTCTACAGACTTTACCTCCTCTCTCCGTTGCTGTAAGTGCTGAGAACCACAAGATGCAGTACAAGATACTCTGCAGACATAGCTATTTAGCCGACACCAGCTCGGTGACTACAGAACTTCCACTTTTCCACCAAGTGTACATATCTTCTGTGGGTTTAGTCTCAATCTTTTCCTGCTCTAAATTTAGATTATGCCAAACCCCTTATTTGTAGATCACTAGCCACATGTCCCCCTTCCCATATCATAATAGCCACCTGCAATTTTACAGACAGCATATGGAGGGAGACAGAGGTGTATTTGTGTGAGTCTCATCCATTTGGCATGATCGGTCCTAGTTGTTCCAGTGCAGATGTTACCACATATGGCCACTATCCTCATCATGTTCATCAAACAAGCAAGATCAACTTGTTCTTAACTTCAAGCTTTAGAGTACTTATAGACTGACAGACCTAACCCTAATTTTCCCACTTGTTCATTTCCTTCTCTGTTCAGCTAGACAAACGAACACTGCAGCCTGAGTCAGAAGCATAAAGACTGTTCATTAGGAAATGAGTAGTCATCTGATGTGTGAGAAATGCAGACAGTTCTGATGGATTTCTTTTTTTTATGCATTATTATCTCAAAAAAGAAATCTTCCAGCTGTCCTACAATTACATAAGGTTGCACTTACTCAATATTTAGATAGGTGATCTTTAAGGAAAACATGGTGTATCAATGATTCAATAGAGGGTCTCCTTTCCTCTCAGAGTTAATGGTGAGCAATACCCAGTTCTGCAGTTGGCTGGAGGCTGGTTTTAGTAAGGTGACAGTGAGACAGTCCAGCTGTTCTGTCTATTTGTATTGTTTGGACTTCTGATGCTAAACTACTGGGCACAAAAGAAATAATTTTTATAAAGCTGTTTGAAATTTCCTTTAATTTAGCAGATTTCAAAATTGTCCCTCTTTTTACAAACACCCTTGCAGCACTCATACTAAGAGGGCTTTTCTGCTGCATTTGTAAAACCAAAACCATTTTCAAAACCACTTTTTGAACTTTAATGAGAAAGCAATTTATTTTCAAAATAAAAGAGCAGTCACATGCAATTTCTAAGATGTTGCCAAAACTAGACAAAAAAAGCCCTCACAACACAGAACATATCAATCAGCCATCTGAATGCTGCAGAAACGTTCTGGTGAAAGTCTGCTTAGTATAATTACACTCTGTGCAAACTTCCCCACTGGCTCAACCAGAAATTGGATGCTGCTTGTTCTGTCTTAGCTGAGAGATGTCTGGTAGCATGGACAACATCTTTAACTGGATGACTACATCGCTGGTGCTACTTTTTTCATGGCAAAATACACAGAACACCTACTATGCCTTTCATGAATGCATGACATTCCCATGACAGCTGGTAGCCATTGCTTACATCATAAAATATTAGGATATATGTATTCTTGCTTCTTTTCCCAGATGCAAAGAATGAAAAGAGAGTCAGCTCAGGGAGAGAAGAGAAGCTACAAATCTATTTGATCCCTTCACATCTGGGGAAACAACCCTCTGGGAACTCCATAAACCCAAATAAATTAATGGAACATCTCCCAAGAGGATTCACCAGGCCTGAAGTCAAAAACTCCATCTCTATCATAAATGTTCACAGACGTATTCTCACAGCATTTAAACAGAACAGAAAATACCTGCTTTTTCCTCTTTATCAGGGAGAGACTGTGATAAAAGGCTAGATTTGAATGGGATGAAGACTGCTAAAACGGCCATTGGTACAAATTATGCTTTACAAAAAGCCTGCAGCTATGAAATTTCCCCTGATCTGCAACTTTTGATTCCTAATTTCCTCGAAAATTTGATCCTAGGTGTCTAGTGCTCTGAACGCTATCTGCTATCTACAGCCCTTTTCCATTTTAGCTGTCGGAACTGCAGGACCACCTTGGCTGAGACAGTAGTGCCAAGTTGCTCCTTTGCATGCATTGCTCACTACTTGCCCCTAAGTACAACATGGATGATCCGGGGCAAATCAGCAGCCCACTACAGGCTTGTAGAATTACCACTGAGGATGTGACTTGCCTGCAGAACATTTGCTACTGGAGATCAGGCACAAAAAGTAAAGAAACCAGCATGACCTTGGCAACTCTTGTTGGATTTGCAGGATTGCCAGCAAAAAAGAGGGCAAGAAGGAAGCACAATGAAAAACATAAATCAGTAAAACATTTTTTGCTTGTGAGCAGAGCACATTTTTGGTTGTGTGACTGAAAGGCAATAAACAGAGAACCAAAGACAGTAAGCATAAAGGCGTTTTCACAGAGCCTCTTCTCAGATTAAACTTAATCTCCTGTTAGCTTGTCATTACTTTGATTCTGTGACTGTTGCTATTGGTGTATCATAGCCTGAGATGTAACGCTGCCAACATGACTACATCACCACTCCTAAACAAGCGGCATTTTTAGGAGTGCACCACTGTTACTGGCTGGAAGCAATCCAGAAAATGCCTCCAATCTGAAAGATGCCAGTATGTGAGCAGGCATTAGGAAAGGGAAACTGTACCATAACCACACAAGGAAAACCATGGTAGAGCTTGGTAGTGTTTCAACGGCACTCAAAAAACCCAAGTTTAAGTCTCAGCTTTTCAAGAGGCTGGTTGCATGAGATGGGGTGGGGAGGCTGTCCAGGCCTTTTCGTCCTTTCCCTATGTTCACCACAGACATCAGCGGTAGAAGAAGGGGACACCATCGGCTTGCTGTTCTGCTGTCAGACCTCAGGGGCTTAAGACTCTCTAAGGACACCCATGGATAAAGCACATGCATTTTCCTCACAAACATCTGCAAATCAGCACTATCAATCTGCTTCGAACAAGCAACAAATGACTTGATGAGGCCAGCACAGTAACCATTTAGAGTACCTGCTGCCAAGCTAGCTACTCACTATCTGGCTATAAATCTTGACCTGACATATGCACGTGCTATGTTATCGGGCTTTCTACCCTTTATTTTGTAATCCCAGAATGATTACAACTAAGGAATACTATCTCATCAAAATGCCTATCAGCACACTACCTTGTAAACACTCGTAATAAGTATGGCTAATAAAACACAGTTTATTAGCCAACCTTGTACAGTATTTTTACAGCCTTTTCCACTCATCATTGAGAAAAATAATTCCTTCACAGCTGTGCTGGAGCTGACATTGCTGCCAGCCTCCCTTGGTCTCACCTATAACAAGGTGAGTAATTAAAGTCCTTACAGGAGCAGAAGGGGTTTTTATTGCCTGCCACAATCTCATCCTCTGCTCTTCTGACTGAGTCAGAGAGGAACTGCCACAAGCATTGTTTCCAAAACAGATCAGAAACGAAACTTGCTTTTGTTGTGTTAAATGATGGAAAAATTAGAAATCTCAGCTGCTTAACAGTCCTTATTTTCTGTCCCAGGATGCCAAGAAAAAATCTGGTAGCCCCTCACAAGTTTGGTGGATCAAAATCCCTGGTCAGGAGTGTGGAAGAGCTGCCTGTGAATCACTGCAGCTAAAATGGTACCAAGCAAACAGCTGGAATTAAGTGGGTGAGGGGAAGCCTTCACTCCATAAAGTTCTCAGGAATCAATTAGTCTGGAGTGATGGTAGATAAGTGATGATTTGTTTGAGGTTTAGGGGAACCATAAACACTTTGCTTTAATTTATACCATGGTCTTGCTTGTTCTCAGACACCAACCGGGCAAATGAACCACAAAATAGGAACACTGTAAAAAGCTTAAACCATTGATTCAAAGGTGAACATTTTACTTAGTGCAAAAACTATGCATAGTCTTCTGTAGCACAAGATGCTAGTTTGTAGCAAAGCCTTTTTTTTTTCCAAAGGTACTTGGTGAAGTCAATTATCATGATATATGGAGTTACTTTCCATGAGAGAAACATAAAACCAAATGCTTGGCAGTAAACATAAACCTCCCAAGTTTTCCTCCTTCTTCTGTCCTTTTATCTCTTTTTATTACCACATTCAGAAGTATAAATTAGTAATTTATTGAAAAATGAAAAGTAATATTTACTGAAGTGGCACTATTTGCTACCCGTTTTACTGTGAAGAGAGTCTGGATTTAGGAGCTTCTTTCTTAATGTTTTTTAACTCATACATAAACAAAAATGATCTCCTGAGAAGATGACTTAAATATTTTCCGTCTCTTCTTGTTTACTTTAAAAAAAAGAAACACTGAAATAAACCCATGGAAAGGAATAAGTTTTCTTTGTATGAATGCTTTTCCCCACTAGGTCCCGCTGTGACATGCCAGCACTGCAGCCTGGAGGAACCACAGATAGCAAGATGTGTCCAAGGCACCTGGGAACCAGCCAGCAAAAAGCCTCAGCAGCTTCAGTCTGAGATCTTTATCCAGAGCAACAAAAATGCCCGTGACCCCAGGTACTAATTTAGACTATAGACCTGCTTAAGGCAACAAAGTCATCAAAGGGATTACCCCTCATCAGCACCCAAGCCACCAAGTTACGCTTACTACCAGGTGTACATCCCCAGGAACAGCAGACCACTCCTTCAGCTAATGCTAGCAGTCATTTGCCCAGAGCAAGGCTTGCAGGGAAGGTGAATCACTATTAGTGGCAAAACTGATGTACATGGTGGAAAAAAAATCCTCATGTTCTAAGGCAACCCGGGGGCTTAGGGTGCATGTGAGAAAGCCACGGAGCAGCAGTTCAAATCAGACAGAGCAGACAAGCTGGTTGTCCGTCTTCCCCCAGGTGTTTCCATTCAGAGGAGTAACACAAATCACAGCATCCTAGAGGAACTCAAGGTTGTAATCCCCTCCAGCTGGGCTCAAAGTGATATGTGATGCTGCTAATTATAAAGTACTGTAAATACGTATTATACCATCCAACCTTTTAAGGTTACCTGCAGACCATAACCTCCTGGTCTTCCTGAGGGTCTTCCTTATCCAAGCACCCGTAGACAGATTAGCTGCTGAACTGAGCAATTGAGGGCATTTGTTGCTGTCATTAATGCATTTTAATGAAACCCGTTTTATTAATATTTTCACATACGTAAAGTATTTCAGCTGGAGTGGAAACTGTCCACATAAATTCTCTGTTACTACACTACTTACACTCTAATTCTCCCATTTCTACAGAGTAAATCACTCCTACATTCTGCTATGTCCTGGAGCTGAATAGACAGTGATAACTTTCCACAGGACAGATGATTAAATTAAATCTATTCAATCCCAGAAGTTACCACAGTCCAGAGCAAGCAAGTCTTTGTCTGCTAAACTCTCAAGGTTTATAACAAAGGGCCTAATACTCTATATAATTTGTATAATGACAAGTGTATGAAAATTGTATAGGATTTTTCCATAAGAGCAGCATCCTGCATTGAAAGAAAACATCTTATTATAATTGCATCCTCTGAAGCACTCTAACCCTCCAAAAATACAGCCTGTGAGTGAAGTCACACTGTATTAAGCACCGTAGTATTCTATTTTATACAGTTCTTATGCAACACCATTCACCAGATGCCTTACACAGTGTCCCCTTAAGATTCAGGCATCCTTCAAGTCATCCTCTCACCAGTGGAGAACAACACAAGTGGAACTGGGGGTAGATTTGAATTAGGTTTTCTGCATAAGTGGATTTTATACATCTGCCTATTGCTACAGGTTAATATCAGAGATGGAAGGCCAAACACCTCCACTGTGCATGGCAAGTAAAGGTTGCAGGATTTGTGTGTCAGAGAGTGACTCCCAAAAAAATCAGGAGGAGATGAGCCCTGCTCTTCAGGTGAGGCCCAGGAGCAATGCTGCTGAGTGCAGACCTTAGTCTGCAGCTTTTGAAAGATGTTATGATGGCTTAGAGACATCTGGACACAAGGCTTGAGAGCTTGTCCTGGTCAGATAGTACCTGAGAGAACTAACATCGGATAAAAGCAAATTCCTTTTCCAAACACCATCTGATGCAAACAGTTACTATGTGGGAAGGGAAAACAAACTCAAACCCTGAGCAGTGAAAGGAAGGTCACGTAACAGGTGAAGATCGGGGCTTACACCTTGATCCTTTCCTGCTGGCTAGAAAGGCCCTTGGAGAAGGCTGTTGTTAAAGGGGGTACGACACTGCAAGTGCAATGGCCAGGGTGTTTTGCTTGGGCAAATTCCAGCTGGCAAGGGATGTGTATGGACAGAGAATGAGATGTGGCTGGTCTCCAGCAAGACATACTCTGGATCTTCAGGAGGTCTGCAGGACTTGGAAGTCCCGACCATTGACCAAATCAAGCTTAATAAAAGTAACAGTTCTAATGATTGGAAGGTCAGACTCAAGCCCAGCACATTGGTGAGAAAAAGAGTCTTAAATCAGTGTAACAGTAACTAAGGACAACTATCATTATTTATTGTAATACATGAGTAAATCCACAATATAACCTCCCCTCTACACAGGATTGATTTTTAGGTAGCACCAGAAAACCATTTAAAAAAGAACTCATATACGGCACTTATAATGCACGAGTTTAAAAATGTAACCAACGTGGAAGCGGCTTTCTCCATCCTCTGAAAAACGTAACATTTCTGTTTAAACACTGGGAGAAGCCATTCTCTTTCACTAATCTTGATCTGTTGAAGAAGATACATAGAATCAAAACCTGTCACTTTTTCGTAATTCCTTAGAGTGAACAGCCTTTGCGATGGATTTTCTGCGACACGGAATGGAACAGAAAGCGATTGTAGTAAAGAAAAAATACTGCAGAAAAGCCACTCCCAATTTAAAGCAGATAATGAGCACCAGAGCCAGTGTGAAAGCAATTAATTCGAATCACTTATGAGACAATAAAATTTAATTATGGGTTCTTTGAAAACTAAAAACCCAGCAATTATTGATAATAGGCTTTTCTTGATGGCAGATAGTGAACAGAATTTGTTGAGGCTGTTTCTCCTGCAGTTAATTTAAAAAAAAAAATCAGCTTTTGGTTAATGATGCCTAGGCTTATACTGATATATGAAACAGTGCTATTGCGCTAAGTTTAGATCTCACAGGACAGAAATGCAATCTTTGAGGAAATTCTTGGATATGCTTTTATATAATTGGCATTCTCCTCTGCTGAGGTCTCAGATCTTTATTATCTGTTCAGAGGTACTTTCATCTCAGAACAGCTGGATGTCTCCAGCTTCATTTCAGGCACATTCATGCTAGTAAGAACAGAAATTTTGAGTGGTTGTTTTGTCATGCACTCATTTAGGTGCTGTACAAGAGCTCTAGTTGAGGAGTAACAGTGGTGGTAACCCAGACCATAGCACAGCCAGATGACTCCTGCTCTGTGTTGATGTGACTGTTACCCGTATTCACGCTCTCCCTACACCAGATGCTGCTGCAGTTCCAAACAGAAAATTAACTACTTCACCCCAGCCTACAGCATATCTCACCCAGCCTAAGCTGCATGAGGAGAGCAGGAGGATGGAAAAGGTCCATCATTTAAATTCTGGTATTTCTCATTTTGACATTCCACTCATCTGTTTCTCTCCCAGCTAGGTACCGAGTATGGCTTCTCTTGCACTTGAAATAGCTTCCAGCCCTTTCAAAGTAAAACAACCTCAGAAGCTATCATATCTACCAGAAATGACTTAAAAGCATTTACTAACAAATGTAAGCTAACAACTCTGGAATTTGCCCAGTGACTCAAATGTCAACCTTTCTTCCCCTGTACTCTCTGTCTGTGCCCTGCAGGGCCTGTGCCTAAGTTCTCTTAGCAGTCTGTTATTTCTCTGTCTGGTTTGCACAGTGTTCAGATAGTGCATGGCACTACTATACTATGTGGTACTGATGTCCATGATAACACGGGCATATACCTCCTCCTCACCACCATTACAGGACTTACCTGTGCCAAGCTCTAACAGCCACGTTTTGCTGTCTGTATGAAAAGTGCATAGGAGAGATTCCCCATGAGACACTATTGCTGAGGCACCATGTGCTTGAGTACCCACATAGTATCTCTGACTGAGATAAAAATGAGACCTTCATTTTAGGATCAACAGCTAAGGCTAAGCTGCAAAACAGATAAATACTGATAGCTTTATAGCTGTTGGAAGAGATTTCAATGCTTATTTTAGGATATACTAAGAACTCAGACCCTCTGGTAGTAAGAACACACTATTTATTTGCATTCAGCTGGCCACATGAATGCATTAAAAATTTGACTAAAGGCTCAGATTTGACCCTCAGCACAGGTCACATTTTGACTGCTTCACCTCCACCTTTCTGTCTCCCATGAATCATGAAAGGCAGCAAACACTTCATCCCATGCCCCATGATGATTTGTCAGAACATAACCCACTTTTCTAAGAGTTGTTCCAAGTGCTTCTGTCATAAGGGGATGGATTGTAACGCCTCTCAAAGACGGTGAATAGCAGAGGGCCATTTTAAGCTATAATGAGGTCTCATTACTACCAGAAATCTTGAAGAACAAGACCTTGGCAGCATTTAGTAATTCTCAGGAAGTCCGAAAAAAGAACAAGCTTGTCTAGAGCTGGAAGAGCAAATGTTTTTCCTGAAAACGCACCTGATTCTCTATGATTAATATCTTGGGCAATCATTTACACCAGAGGCTAAAAGCAGTGCAAAATCAGCACAGCAACATCGTGCTGGCTTTGCACTAGTGTAAGCAACTCTGTAGAGACTGACAAAAACCCATATTCATAGAGCTTAAGAAACGGCTTGCTACAGGAGTAAAAATATGTCCTTTAACAGCAAGAAACCTTCCCTGTGAGAATGAATTGTGCCAGAAATACAAACTCTTGGCACTCCTTGCAGCTCCCTGCAAAACAGCTGCACTTGCTACTTTCGAATACTGTCTTAGACAATCCAAAGCATTCATCCAAGATTAGGGAAATCCCGAAGCACTAGCATTACTCCCTAGAAATTTTTCATCTTTTCCACAAAGTACTTTATTATAAAGCTTGAACATAATTTGCAACAAATGCTTTTGTCTCTCAGTTTTATCTTCACAAACTTCCTTGAATTAAGAGAGTTTATGTCAACTGGTATTATGAGCCTGCAGAACTCAATATATTTTAATTATGAGGATGAGTGAGACTTTAGCCTACCTAGTTAATGACAAAATATCATGTTCTCCGTTTAATTAGGACACGTTAAAAGGTTCATGTTTAAATTTTCTTTAAGGGTGAAACAAATGTTACAGCGTAACAAGGTTATTCCCTATAAACTACATCATGCAGTGTTAGATTTTGAGATGCAGAAGGAAGAAAAACAGAGGCATTGGGTACTATTTGGCAGCTGACTGTTCTACCATAGCAGATTTCAACATCCTGCAGATGGCTATAGCAGTAGCATTCATATGCTTCATATGCCATGTCAGTACCTCCTGTCCTTGCAGAGATGACAACAGCACTAATTATGTCTGCTGAAAGCTTCCCAAGGTCCAGGGCTGCTGTGACTATGATTTGGTGTTATAAACACTACAAACAGCAGGAGCCAAAGGTGCTCTCTGCTTTTACCACCTCATTGTGGTTGTTGCATGAGCCCACCCTCCTGCTAGTGGTTGTTCGCATCTGACTGGGATACAGGCAGCAGGCGTGCATTGAGCCACTGGTATTGCACACAACTGCAGTTGGGGATTTTAGTATAGTGCTAACTTCCAATCCTTTCCCTACTTTTATGGATCACTTTATTGTAAAGACATTGAGGTCCTAAGCTCCCAGCCAAACTCCTAGATGCCTCTGATGCATGCACAGAGAACCAAAGCAAAAGTAGGCTTTTAAACCTTGAGAGTGCAAAATATACTTGGTACGTGGGGGAAGGAAAAAAAGATGCCATACAGCCTGGTGGCAACTTCCAGTCCAGGAAAACCCAGCAACCTGCAAGCCAAGCAAGACTTATTTCTCTGCTCACTGCCAAGAGCTCTTTCAGATCATGGAGTCTTTCCTACCTGGCTACTTCATAGGACTTTCAGAAACCTGTTTTTGACTGTTTAAAATGGCCTCAGAGCAAATAAGTTCCTCAAAAATTTTCACTATTTTTTTTTCCACTTATATAAAGCAGATGCTTTCATCTCATTATGTTTTAAGACCTCTACCAGGAAAGCAGAAAGTGGTAGCAATAAGGTGTCTTCACTCTTACATTCTTTTCTTCTTGCTTTCAACATTCCAAACTATCACTGCTTTGCTACCAACCTCTGCAGGGGCTGCCTAAGCAATCTCCAAGTGATTTAAATGGTGCTAACTGCAGAAGAGTAAATCCAGGAAGGTAACCAACTGGATAAAGAGCTTTCAGTAGTGCTTCCTGGGAAATCGAGCCTCCAGAGCTTCCCAGCATTTGCACAGTTGGAGAACAGTGGTTCCAGAAAGTGGCTCACCAGACTGACTACTGAGAAAAAACCCCTCTCTGTTACAAAAAATAGGTCCCTTCATATTTCATCATGGCTCTTGCCACATTTTCTTGTGCTTATCTCAAAAGTTGTGCTTTGTATTGTCTCTTATACCTTAACGTGTCTCTATCAACCTTCTTTTAAGACTGTAAGAAAGAATTAAATTATTTGACTGTTCATAGATCAGCAAATTTCTTGTTCTGAACAGCATCCTCTTTCATCTGTCATTGTCACTCTCCGGAAGATTAATAAGAAAAAGACATTTATGAGGCAGAATCTGCTGAAAGCAGAGATGAGCTTGGTACAAAAGATAGTAATTGTAACTTTTTTCAGATCTGCATTGATCTCAACATCTGTAGATCCTTAAAAATAATTTCCTATAGCGTCCATACCTTCATTACGCAAAGAAGAAAAGCATATCAAGAAACAAGTTCAGCCAGCATTCAGTGTTTGCGCAAGGTAAGCTGGGGGATGATTTTCTGGCTCCTTCTGACCATGATAGGAGTTAAAGATTCACCTTGCATCTGTCAGAGCAAAATGAACTTTTTTCTTCAACAGTGGAAGGAGAGAACACACTGAAATGAGATGGAGGAAAAGACCATTCAGGGGATGGTGTATACATAGAGGAGTCTGGTTAAGTGTGGAAGGCATTAGTGTCACCTGTTTCTGAGGAGTGGAGAAGGGACCAGTGTTTTGCACCAGCAGCAAAACATTAACACTACTGCATAATTACAGAGTACTCAGCATATATTCAGCCCTGGTGTATTTTTCTACTAAATTCCACTCTAATTATATGAGAGTCTGTGGACTTCAATAAGTTGTGGTTTAAGTACCTGCAGCCGCTGCAATAAGTAACAACAGGATTGTATACACAGATACACATACACACACAGTGTTAGCTAACTGTCAGGAGCATTGTTCAAGAAAGTTGAATTAAAAACAGTAAAGGTTTTCCCATTTTCCTAAACTGGTAGCCTCTTCTTTAAAGTTCCCATCTCTTTGATGTTTCTTAGCCCGCTGCTCTGTCATCTGGTTCCTCACTTACATTTCACATGTCCCTCCAGGAGGATCAGGGTTTCTCCTTTCTCTTGTGTACATGCAGCTGTAGAGAAAGAGCATTCGCTTTGTCCTGCTGCTCTTTTCCCACCACCTCCTCTCCTCTGAGGCATACAGCAGATCCACATTAAATGATGCATTCACTGTCAAATGTAACAATGATGGTTTCCTAGCAGACTAGTGTTCATCAATTCTTTAAAAAAAGATGACTTAAAAAAAAAAGGGCAGAATCTAGGCCACACAGAATTTAAGAATGAGCAGCTGTCAAAATCCGGGGCATTATTTCATTTCCAGCTCAAGAGAGAAGTGACAAAATAGAACAGGAAGAACAAAGGAACAGAGAAGTTTTAAGATGTTGCTTTGTTCACTACTAGAGGTAAAAGCAGGGTGGGAGAATGTGAGATGACACCAGTTGTTAATGGAATTTTTGCCACTGAAGAAAAAATGTGCAGGATGCATTTAGAGTGCTGCTTCATTAACTGCCATTAGTAATCCATTTCACAACTGAATGAGTGAACACTGGATAGCTTCAGGCTCTTCTGAAGTTTTGGTTGTGTTTTTGTTTTTTAAATAACATCTCTACTTTAAAAGTGCAAAGCTCTCCCTATGCACAGCAGGCAGGGTTGTGTTCATCACAAAAGTCAGTACTGAAGAAATGCCCATCACAAGAGCACTTGGGATGTCAAGCAGATCAGAAATAAAGTCCACACCTAGTTCAAAATTTGGACTTGGCACTTAGCACCAATTGTTCAGAGAGTCCCATAGTATACAAAGGCATCACAGCCTCTTCCCACTCCTTTGCACTTTTCAATAACAGCTCTCATCAGATTTTATATCCTTCCTGAAAATTTTTGGCACTAATTCTAAAACCCCCAGACTATCTGTCTGCCCTTATTCTCCCTCTACACTCGTAGCTTCTTGTGATCCAAGGGAACTTGACAGCACATGCAAGAAGCAGCCTAGGTTTTCTCATCTCCTCAACACAGCCCACGGTGCACTAGCTTCAGTGCTGATAGCTTCAGAAAAAGCACTGCTGGGTGGTACCCAGCTCCACCACATCTCTAGCACTAGCTTGCGTTGGTATTTCTTTGCAGGGCCTGCAGATATTAGGGGATACATAAGAGGTAGGTAACTAAAAGCTAGCAGTGCCCTGGGTCCGGCATCTCTGACAGACTGAGTGTGGCTAGAGGAAAATACTCCACTTCAGCTTACTCTGGCAAGTGTCCTGGGTTTGGCCAGGACAGGGTTAATTTTCACCAGACTCCAGGAAGGGGCACAGCCGGGGGGTGGGGGCTGACCCCACCTGGCCAAACAGAGCCCGGTATTCCATACCATGTGACGTCACGCT
>Ga0065711_1041082_pt1 | contig 16424 bp, 3 predicted proteins | sample Hoacrofraction12_FD_59098 | JGI IMG/M metagenome (GOLD analysis project Ga0065711, IMG submission 59098) | Hoatzin crop microbial communities from Cojedes, Venezuela - Epithelial fraction 12 v2 (version 2) | ecosystem: Host-associated > Birds > Digestive system > Esophagus > Crop | place...
TCCTCCTGGTCAGGTGGCCTGTAGTACACACCCACCGTAATGTCACCCTTATGAGCCTGTCCCTTAATTCTAACCCACAAGCTCTCAGCTAGTTCCTCATTTGCCCCCAGGCCAAGCTCAATGCATTCTACTTGCTCCCTCACATATAGAGCAACTCCCCCACCTCTCCTTGTTGGTTTGTCTTTCCTAAAGAGTCTGTAGCCATCTATGACAGAATGCCAGTCATGCGAGTTGTCCCACCATGTTTCTGTGATGGCGACCAAGTCGTAGCCATCCTGATGTATAATGGCTTCCAGCTCCTCCTGTTTATTGCCCATGCTACGTGCATTGGTGTAAACACACCAAAGAATAACTGAAGCAGATTTTTTTTTCTGTCCAACTCAATTTGTACAAAAATTAGACCTGGAAGACAGGAGAACAGCCAGGGCTATCTTCACTGGTTCTGAAGCCTGCCTTAACTGGACGGCAGCAAAGGTTTTCAACACCTCATCTGATGATAATCACTCACCACAAAAAAAGGCCATTACCAGCTCAGCTCTATATTAACTCTCACTAAATAGCACAGATGCTATAAACTGTCACCTGCTGATCAGACTGCCACAAATAAGCTGGGGGAAATGGTCTCCAACCCTGGCTGTGAACTGACATTTTCCTGCTTGGCCTCAGGTCTGGATGGGGCATAGATTTTTTTGTCCTCTGGTCCATAATCCTGCCGCTTTGTTTCTCAGTTCTCTGTTCTGACTTCCCATTAATTCTCATCAGGAGGTTTGACTAAATTTCTCAATTTTAAAACCCACCTGCTGAGAAACTGCACGCCCCTCACTAACCGCTGCCTCCGATAACATTTATGGTCGTCTGAAACAATGGAACACCACCAGGCTCCTGTGTGCAGGAAACAAAACTTGCAGAGGATAATGGACATTATCATGCCCTCTTCTGCACGAGATAAGAATATCCACATTACTCTAAAAGCTCTCAGAACAAGAGATAACACTTAGCTTATTTTCCCTCAATAATTTATTTACACATGCATGAGACACGCACTTGCCCCTTATCACATAAATACGTACAAACACAAGCAAATAAACAGAAACAAGCCATTTTATCTAGGCTTGGGAGGAAAAGAAAAGATATAGCTATTGTTCTTCCTGTTCAGAAAGCCAGAGGGACACACAAAGTCTGTGAAAATAAGAATCATGCAGTAGCAAGACAGAAGCAAAACAGAGAGAAAGAACGGTAATATATATGTAATATCAGCCAGAGAGATTTCATCTAGATTTTCAAATCCCAAAATGTGTTTGCATGTCTGCCAGAAATAAATATTTTCTTTTAACTGATAAACTGAGCTAACTTGGTATGAAAGCAGACATTTCTTTGAAATAAAAACACAGACACCAGAGTGTCCCTCTGAGGAGCGCTCGGCTCTCATGACACCCAGTCAAACATGTAATTTGATGATGAATAAGCTCATTTGGCAGACCTGTTTTCTTTTTTCTGATACTGTGCTTTTCTGCCCATGAGTAGGCATTTCTTATTCTTCTTTGCACTCCAAACCTTAGAAGTGTGAAAGGCTGCCCAAAATGTCTGTATAGGTGCTTTCATAATTTCTTTCAATTGGGGTGGTTGCTCAGGGAAAATGGGATTATGAAACAATTCAGCCTCTCTATTACCTTGTGACATGGAGGGTACCAAAATTCATGGGTCACCCCCCTCCTTCTCCCCTCAGGAGGGATATTTAAGGCTTAGGAGGTACAAAACTACTTGCTGCTCAAGGCTGAGCAGACCCCAGGCTGGCACTGCACTGGGCCCTTTCTCTGCTGTTCCTTTCTTCTGGGCCGTTCTAGTCCTCTCCATCCAGGTGCTTCCATTGTCCCCTGCCTGCTCTCTATTAACAGAAGAATGCCCTATTGTTCCTTTTTAATGAACCTTCAGATGACAAAGGTTCATTCAGCTGCCTTTGTGAGGCATCTCAATTCTGCAGAGATCCAGCTCAATACCAGTGCTCCTCCAGTCTGCGCTGGCAAGAGGTGCAGCTCACCCGTGTGCGGACCTGTTTGAGGGACAGGGGTCACAAGCTATACAGTGCTATACAATGAGGCTGTGACTCCTTCCTCCAGCGATGGGAAATGTTGTTGGTGCTGGGATAACTCAATTACCTTCCTGCTTTTGCTGGAAACATTTTGAGAATATGAAAAAAAATAGTAGGAGTTGATCTGAGATCTGATCTATGCCCCTCAACCTCTTTATCTGTTTTTTCTTTTTCAGTAACTCTAGGCTGCATTTGCCTGCACTTGTTTTGTCTGTGCCTGAGTGTTTTCAGTTTCATGCCTGGTTGCCTGCCTACCTGGACACTGCTGAGAGCATGTTTTTCTCTGTGAAAGGAATGCATATGTTTGCCCGCTTGCTTGAACCAGGAACTATTTCTATGGGGAAAAAGAACAATTGCTGTTGAATTACAGGCAGGCACTTCTTTCTGAAAATTGTTCTTGTAGACAACAGCTGAGGTTCACTGAGGTGAATGCAAAGATGTGTAATATATTTTTACCTGCCCCAGCCTTTCTTTTTTTTTTTAGCTAAGGAGGGAGTGCAATTTCTTACACAGAGAGAAGGGATTGTTTGGACACTCCCTTAGGGTTAAAAGGCATGAAGTTGTAAATGGCGGATTCTGGATCCTTCCACAATCTCAGCTGCAAATTATTCCTTTCTATGCTGGACAAAATGGCCATAAAAAGAAAGGTGAGGTTACAGTTGCTTTCCATGGCTGCAGCTCCCCACAGCTGACTTTTATCCTTAAAGGCCTTCAATGCAATCTGTGTCAAGGGTAATTTAAAGAAACATTTTTTATATTTTGGAATAAAACGGGTTGGTCATTCTACCATCAGGCCTGCAGCAGGAGGCGTTGTGTATTCCTTCTAGCTTTGTGTTATGCTTTTGCCTGTGTGGGGATATAAAATTAAAAGTTCCAGCACTCTTTCCTAAAGGCAGATACTGAACAGCACTTTATTTTTCATCTGTAAAACTGCCAGGAAAGTTGAAAACAACAGCAAGAAACAACATAACCTATGCTATTGCAGAAGCTTAAATCATGGCTGAAACGAAAACCTTCTCAATCACATCTGTACTTAAAACGCCCCCTTCTGAGAAAAGGAAATAGGCAAATCCATGGAATGAGGAGTCATATCACGATTTTTTATCTTTTTAATCCACTGTACAGCCTTCTTTATAATTTTGTAAATAACTGCAATACAAAACAAATATAAATATATGGCTGGTCTTAAAAAAGTCTGAAATTTTTCTGTGATTAGGGCTGTATGGTCAAGGAAGGCAAGTAGAATTGAAGGTTCTCAATTTTTTTATTTGGATTTCACCTAGAGGAATTTTTTTTTTGCTCCTTTTTATTCTTTTTTTTTTTCTGGTATTCTCTTCTCTTTCCCTGGCTAATGAAAACTCTGATTGTTTCAATTTAATTCCAGGTTTGTGCCATGTAACTAAGCTCTTATCTGATAACAGCTGGCATTTTCTCGTCTTTGTTACCTTCTCCTTTTCCCTAATACACCACTGATCTCAACACATGTTTCCTAAACCTGTCCTCTGTTCTTCCCACCCCACTTTGTGTCACTGTGGAATCAAAGGTTTGAAATGTAGATTTACACTGTGCACTGACATTTTTCAAGTGATCTTAGCTGGTCCTTGTTTTTAGGAAATCAAACGCAGAACACCAACTTAGGATAAGTCTTTTGAGCACTAGGCGGTAGGGCAAACCTTGGTGCTAACAAGAAATCTGAGCTGCTGCCTTGTGGGACTCTCCAACTATTTTTCCTCTACCCTTATTTGTGTGTCGGCCCAGATTGGTCTGTTAACTCTTTCAAAGCCGGACCTTTACTGCATTAAGCAAGGAGACTATCGGACATTTGTCCAGAGAAAATCACAGATGGTTCTCTGAAATGACATTTAGAAGACTAAAACACCTCTCCACACAATATTTCAGGTGTTAACAGCAAAGGCCGTTATCACAGGCCTCAACTTCTGGGCACTGAGAGATCATATCTACTTTGCCCGGCCATGTTTGCATAGTGTTTCCATGAAGAATCAGTGTTCAACAGTTCAGTTTCAGTCAAGGGGGAACCATGATGCTGTTTGTTAATACTGTGCCATCTTCTGATGGCTGGTGGGACCTGCTCCTTGCCTTTTTTATGTATTGATTCAATGTCTGCTTCCTAAATTAACTTCTCCCTTCATTTTCATTTCCCATTTGAACCCATTTCGCATACTTTTTGTAGATATTTTTGGTATTATTGTATTTAATCCTCATCCAGCATTTTCCTTGGTTAATCCAATCTCCTGAATTAGAAGGAATTAAGTTTCCCTTTTGTTATAAGATGAAGTTAGATTATGTAGAAGTCATTTTCTTAACTGGTACAGGGGCTTTTCCTATTTATAGGGCAGTATTTTTAACTGTAACAAAGAGGCTATTTAGGAAGTGAAGCATTTCTTTCCCTATGAACATTTTTGTTGAATATATGGCAGCTAGGACAGAAACTCCGGATTAGCATATCTTTCTGATGGTCTTTAAAATGATCTGGTAAGATCCAGGCTCTTCACTGTCACCAGCTAGGGAACATGCATCTTTGAAGTATTTTTATCAAATCAATGACTTTTGTTGTAAGTTGAAAAAAATTTTTTCTGTGTGAAATTTAATAACCTCTGTCTGAATTATTTTTTAGTAATTTCTCCCACTTTTTGCTAATATTGTGAAAGGAAATGTAACATGTTTTCAGTCCCAGATTTATAGATGTCTGAAACTGCAGCACAATTCCTGGAAGAGAGGTATTACACACTATTGTTTTGGATAATGTGTCATTTTGGTGTAAATTGAACTATTCAATTTCTTTCTCACTTCCTCAAAAAACATTATTTCCTTCCATCCACAGGCCATTTCACTTTTTCTCCTTGTATGAAGAGATATCAAACCAATTATCATTGTTATATTTGCCATGAATGTTCTATAGTCCTATCTAAGTTGCAGGACATTCTAGGATATACCTTGGATGTCTAACATGTGAAGCAGCTCTCATGCTTAAGAAAAGATTAACAAACTATATTTTAAAAACTAAAGTCCCACAAGTCATTCCACCGTGTACAGTGCTGTGCCAATCTAACAGACTCATCCCTCAATCCCCCCACAACATCCAACATCTAATTCCTTGCATGGCGCTAAAGCTCAATCCTGAAGAACTCTTAAAGGCTTATTTACGTTCCACACATATTGGATTTTAATTTTTGGAAGATATGTTGCCTTAATTTTCAGCCTATATGCTGTGTTACGTGGCTTGGGGATGGGGGAGGAGGAAAAATCCAACAAAAATGAGCATATTAATCTTTGTTAGCTTTAGAATCACATCTTTGCAATTTCTTTCAAGCCTCCTCTAGGTTTTGTAAATGTTCATCTGAAATCTTCCCAGTTATTAGCATGTCATCCAGATAACAGACACCACCATTTACCCCCTGCCTTACTTAGCTCATTACTCTTTGAAACACAGCAGGTGTTTTTTCTGTTCATACCTAAATAGCCCTTTCTGCGTGTTTGTTGTTAGAATTTTTTTTTTCAAACTAGCTGCAAAGCCACCTGCTGTCACTCTTGGGAGAAGCCTTGTCTGGTTAGCCCCTCTCCGCTCTGCACTTTGCAGGTAACTCTTCTGCTCTAGAAATCCAATATTGTCCAGGGTGAGCCAACAAGATCTGGTGATTTCATATTTCTGACAAACTTTTCTGTACTGTTCCCCCCAAAAACCAGTTTGCTCAGCTTTCACTGACATCCAGGTGAAGAAACAGACTCTGGTTTCCAGTGCACCAAGCTGCTTTTCCACAAGCTTTTGGAGGGCTGATGGCACAGGTCTCCTCCTGAGAAACGCAGAAATTGTTTTATCACTTGCAGATGACTTTGCAGTTATACCTGTTGCTAAATCACATTTGTAATGAACACAACTTCAGTTTGAATTTTCCTACCCTGTTACACAGTTGATTAGCTCCTCTCCACTATAATTTAAGCTTAGCGAAACAGTGTCTGCCCACCACTTTCAGTTATGATTGCCTTCAATGTTAAGGAAGTGTATTTGTAAATTACAGTGACAGGACGACCTACCTGTTAATCATTACTTGTCCTTACACTACCACGATGCAGTGTGCTATATATGTTCATTTTCTACTGTGCACAGTCAGTCCTCCGTTATCCACGGACAGTTTATTTTGTTGACAGATTAATTGTGCCATAGATGCAGAGACACTGGGGGAGGCCAGCTCAGTTCTGGCAGGATTATTCATGCAACTGCAGGTCTGTGCAGTTATTGATGCACCAGTCTCACCTAGCGCACGGTGACCCAGCCAGGGAGGTTACAATGGACCAGAGACATGTCCAGCCTGCTCCAGCATAGGCAAGACAAAATGTAAACCCAACCAGGCACAATATGGTTTAAGCTGATCCACTTGGTTGCACGTGAGAGATGACTCCTGTGCTGTGGTTAGGGGCCTCTTACCAGATTGAACAGCGTGGCATGAATTTGTCAGCCAGCTTGGGTCCGGTTCCCAGCGAAAGCTCATAAACCCCCAGAGAGCTGGGGGGCATGACGCAGAGGAACTCAGATAGTTCCACAAAAATCAGTTTAGGATGAAGAGGAGACATTAGCTCAAACAGAGAACCAGCCATACCATGCTTGTGAACAGAGATGACTTACTGGTATGCTCCTCTTTGTGTATGGCCCAGGTTTCTCTAATACTCGTTGTATTCCAGTCCCTACAAGCACCCACCTTTCTGGCACTGTAACTTCTAAAATGAGGGATCCTCCTGCCTTGGGCTGTAATTCCGCAGGTACTTTGGTGGAGACACAGTGTGCTGACTTGGAGAATGGACTCAGGTTCAAACATTTAATTTCCTGAGTTAGTTTAAACCTGATTATGTAGCAATTTCGTCCATGATTGCCCAAACATTTCTGTCAGCTTGGTGGAGGCAGTGATATGGAGGTGTAAAAGCAGGGCTGGGGTGAGAGAGGGACTGCCTCTTCTGTGTGTAGCAGTGTTTTGTGCAAATTTAAAGCTCTTGCAGAAGTTACTTCAAGGTATCAGACTGATTTTAGAAAGTCTGTTGCAAAAGGTTATTGAAACAGCCAGTATCAGGAAACATTTTTAGGCCTGCCAAATACCAGAATACTTTAGCCTTCTAGTTGATTTCCACGATAAAACGATTTTTCTGTTAAAAAACCCCTCAAAATAATGAGATGAACTTTTAATGGTGTCCTTAGAAGATCTGCTACATCTTTATAACTCTATCTCAGTACGTTCCTGTGTAAAGTATAATTCTTTAAGTACTATTAGTGCTTCTTATCTGGCAATGTTAGGAAAATAACTTTTGTATAGTGGAAACTTCTATACTGTTTGTATAAAAATACTGTGAAAGCCTGAATCTCTTTCCAAACTTTTCTTATTTGTACTATATGTGGTTCCTTTTACCCAATGCAAACTGTTTATTTTTGCTCTCTTTTTTATTTCTAGATCCAATCCTTTGCCAGTTTGCTGTTTTGCCACGTGCAGAGGAGTTAAAAATTAAATAATCCGGAGTTTTTCATAAAAGCACATTCAGAATACGGTTTTATTTCCTCAGGGTGCAAGATAATAACTCCCAACATCCAAAAATGAAAAGTAAGTAAGAAAGAGGAACAATTCATCCTCCTTTGCTGCAGGAAGTGTAAAACATAACTGAAATTAAAGACTAAGTCTTGATCATCCACTTTTTATATCCTTGCTCTACAAGAGAAGAGAAAACCCTTGATATTTAAAACAGAGCTGAAATTGGGAAGCTGAAATTGTTTAGTTCCTATTGGAAGTGCCTTTCAATGCTATCACTCTTTTTGGTCCAGTGGAATCACTTAAGGAGAACTTCCTGGATGCACTCCTCGACCTTGTGATCTTTTCTAATTCCCCTATGAATTCCATATGCTACGGTAGGAGGGTTGGACTAGATGACCCACAGAGGTCCCATCCAACCCCTAACATTCTGTGATTCTGTGATATGAAGACTTAAAATACTGCTAGAATCAAAACCTCATTCTAACTTCAGAGAGAAAAACAACTACTGAAGTGAGATTTAAAAATGTGGGAATTATAAATTTGATCTAGATCTCATTTACAGTGGTGAAAATCAAGAAGGATTCTCATTTCTGTAATGTGCAATCGGTAAGGAGCTGGCAGTGGAGAGAAGAATGTAACTGCCTTTCTTATTCTCCTTCTCTGGGCTACATTGTATAATCCCAAGGAAGAACAAAGCTATGAGCTATATTTATTAATGATGAATCTGAGCCAGTACTTTCTTACAGTGCTGTAAAAGAGGTATGATTCCAGAGGTGCTGCATTGATCTAAATCCACCGCAAAATCAGATTCAGGTCTCACTTTATCTTTTGAAACACTGCTCAATGTGTTCCAGAGATTTCTTGCCTACTTCCAGCACCATAATTAAAGGATGCCAAAGGATGCTGATGCCTGTTGCAGACTGACCTAGACAGCTGTGATTTGGAAATGAAAAACTGGAAGAACTGAGTGGCAAAAAATGTGGGGTGGGGGTGCGGGGGGGGGAGGGAGAGAAAATAGAGCAGACGATCAATGAAGGCTGGGAAGAAAAAGAATCCTGATAAACTAGTGAGAAATGGGGTGAGTTTCATCAAATAAAAAAAATGTATGTGCATGTGGAATAGGACGATAGTAGGAGTTAGAAGCTTGCACCATTTTACAAAGTGTATTCTGAAGCTATGCAGTGAGTACATCTTTGAAGAAATATCATTGCTTGTATTGTCATACAGTCTCCTTTTGGGTAGATCAAAGGAATCTGCTCTTTGCCCTTGAGTTTTTAACTAAAATCTTGTCTTGGGGCAGAACCACTTATTAAGGAGCATGGTTAATGTCACAGCTGAAGAGTCAGGAAAGCGTTATTCTCTCTGCCTTTTGTGACCTCCTGTCTATGCAGCATGAATAAAACAAGTTAGGGGAGAAAATATCCAGCTATAAATATCTGATTTCTCTTTATGAAGGAAATTACCTGGAAGATTGAAACCTGCAAAGGGCTTTCTGAAGTATGAAAATAGATAGAAGTCAATTGTCATTATTAGAAAGACTGCGTATAAAACCAAGAGAATGAGTATCTATGTTTGCTTGAGTATAATCCCAGGCCCATTATCTTCAGCAGAAAAATCACCCACAACTTCAGGTCGATATAGACTTTTTAACCCCTATAGCAAATGGCTGAAACCACTGTTTCTCTAGTTTTTTAATATATGCTCCAACTGCTAAACCTCTAATATGTTTAGATGTTTTCAAAAAACAGCTTGATTATGGATTCACTAAAGATATTGTTAGAGAAAAAAAACCAAAATATGTCCACCAGTGAAGTGAGCATAGCTAGATGCTGTGTGTAAGTGAATTGTATTTATTTCATCATGACTGGAAATGTTAGCTGTGCTCCGGGTGTGGTCAGATCACGGCAACTGTTTCAACGCTAATATGCAGGAATCATAATGAAGTTTAAATGTAGTGCACAGAGCAGACTTAACAGATGAGGCTTATTTTTAGAAAGCAGAGATGAGGGGATGCTCAGTCTCCATTCAAAAAAGCCATTTATTGCACTGATAATTCAACATAAAATGGCTAACAAATTAGGGATTTTGCTCTCACTAGAGGATATACACAGAAATCCTCTTTGAAGTCTATGGACTGCTGATTTGTTTCATGCACCCAAAAATAAAACTTCTAATACTTCTGAATGATATGATAAAATTACAATGTTTTGGTTTTATTTTTTCCTAAGAGATGCACGTTACATTAAAGGTAGTGGGATATATTTCATATTGCATTATCTTTCGAAACTTGTATGTTTGGAAGAACTGTCTAACTTCTTGGTCATGGGCATCTTAAGGATGCTTCAGACAATCTGCTGCACTCAGAATGAAAACTATCACATACCAGTTAAATGGACAGTGTTACAACACCATCCCCCTGCCTGCTCATCACCAGTTACACCTGCACAGGACTGATGCCAGTACAAGCTGAGATGAAATGCTCACATAAATCTTGACTTTCTACTCGTCCAGGCTTTCTTTTTTGAAATCCAGGACCAGTGAATGGTTTCAGACTAATTGCTGCTACAGATTTTTCTTTTTTGAGAAGTTACAGGTTGTGACAGTTCAAAACTGCAGGAGTTGTTTTTGGAAGCCCTTCATTATAAAACTTCAGCATCTATAAACCTAGTGTTCATTATATTTTCAAGCATTCAGAAAGAGAAGAAAAGCGTGTATGTGAAATTTAAAGTGGTCTGGTTACCATGGCAAATATATACATGCATTAGCATTCCCAGGAAAAAAAGAAATCCATTGATCAGTGCGTGTATTCTTTTTTATTTCTTAACTTATCTGTAATATTTTGGAACATGTCTTCCTTCCAGCAAAATAGATTGCATTCATAAGCACTGAAAGATTTATAAAGTAACCACATTTTCTGGCAAAATATTTTTTTAAAAAGACTGCTTTGTGAGATATGTACAGTGCATTCCAGTATCTCTTCACTGAAAAAAAGAAAGTATTCCTTATGAAATCTAGAGAATATGTGATGTCAATTTAACTGTGCAGTAGCACTACAAATTACAATGGAAAATATTGTGGTCTGTGAAAACACAGTGCAACTGCAATTAAAAGCTATGGAGAAACCTCTTAGACAAATAAAGGAGATATTATTAGAAGCATGGCACAGAAAGGGTTAATTGCTTCCTATTTACTTGATAAAATTAAAAGCCAATGCATCTGATTCATGCTGGCATAGTTCCGCACTTTTCATGGAGTTGATGGTGGCATAATAAAGATCATGAAATATTACTTACTGCCTACCACATTTTTGAAAATCCATCGACAGTACCAAAAATGCTGAATGGCAACAAACACAGAATTTTTGAAAATATTTATTTTTTTGACTAAACAGAAAAGAAATGAAAGCTTACCTTGAAAGAGTGAATTGAAGGGTGTTACAGACTTGTAGGATGCCCATCTAACTATTGATATAAATTGCTGCATGAATTAAAATAGTACCAATTGTAAAAACAATGCAGAGAAAAGGGACATCCTGAAGCAGACGGGAGTCTGTTATTGATTCATGTACTTCGCACTGTTCAGAACAGTACTGCCAAAACACTCCTTTGCAGTTGCGATACACCTTTTCAGAAACAATCCTTGCTCTCTCCTTAAAAAGTACTTATGCAAAGGAAGAAGAACTCTCAGGAACAGACAATCTGTTGCTTAGCTAGCATGACAAATTGTGCTCTCATCAGACTCATGCACTTCTAATTTGCCGAAGCTAACATGGATTGCAGACTTAAAAATTGGAGCAGGATATGGCTCCTCTCTAAGTGCCTTTTTAAGACTCTCTTCTTCTTAATTGCACACCTTATTGTATATTTCATAAGTTCACAAGCACACTTTGCTTCTCATGCAGCTTAGTTTTGAAGCTGAAGGAACTTTAAAACTGAAAAGCATTTTTGTTACTGAGCTCCAAAAAGAACATCAAGTAACTTCCCACAGAATGCATTAGTGTTCAGAATACTGTGGAAATGAAAAAGGGCATGGCTCATTGCACCTGAGTTACTTTCTTGGTTTATTTCCTTTTCAAGTGAATTTATAAATTGTTGAAGGATCTCCGAATGACAGGCTTGCTTTCTGTTGCTGTTTACAGAACAGGTACAAAATGTGCGTCTCATGCTGAAATGTGTTACCCAAAGGTGGGAAAAAGTGGGGTACTAATCAGAGACACATGCATAATTTACATAACTTTTCAAACATTGTGGAACTGGGGAAGAATTTTTTTTTAATACCTGCTTCCAACATCACAAGAAGACCATTACCTCTAACCAATACTGAACTGAAAGTATCTGATAATTCAAAGTATTCCAGCAAATAGCAATCACATGACACCAATAATTTAAAAATATTTTATTAAAAATATTTTATTAAAAATATTTTATTAAAAAACTTTAATATTTGGGATAAATATTTATGATATGTATATGTTTTGGATAATTTAAGTAATGTTGTCCTGTGCTCAGGTCCTTTGTCACTCCCCATACCTATAAGCCATATGGTACTCATGCTGAAATATTACTTAATTTAGTCTCTCAAAGCCCATGTGTCCTACTACTTGTTTTTTAAAACCTATTCAGTTTGCAGATAAATTTTAACAACTTTTTTTTCTTCATTCTCATCAGATATCTGAAAGAAATGGCTTAGGATGTCTTTAAGATCTATTTGCCTTCTTTTGATTTTTTGTGTCCTGTCTCAAACTTTACACACGTCGTTATTTTCTTTCTTCCTTTCCTTCTGGGGTGGGAAGAGGGTCAGGCAGAGTGAAACGCTGCCAGTTCAAAGTTAACCTCTAGCAGCTTCTACCTTAGTGACCTATAGCAAAAGATAGGAGCCATCCTGAAAATCGTTACATTTCTTTATGCCCTTTTCAATTTGCTGAGAAAAGAATGATGTTGGCATGCACCACAGTCCCGTCCAAAGGTTCTTGCTAAATGATATGGTCTTCTGTTACTGGGACATTTTTATCTACTGGCTCTGTTTATGGTGTTTCTCTCGTGAAAAACATCCTTCCTTCCTCTGCTTCCAGAGAAAGCAGCCAGAAACTACCCGAAAAAAAAATCCACTTTGCTAAGTCTTTTATCCTTTACCTCTGTATTGTATAGCCTTTTCATCAGAGTAGGAACTGTCACTGCCAAGCTGGAGCAGCACTGCCCGGGGGCCATGCTTGTCTCAGGCGGAGGCTATGCTGAAGCTTTTGTAACCAAACTTCTGTGTGCTTGGTACGCTCACTTTTGCAGAGCCTTTGCTGGTAGATCTAAGGAATGGCAAGATGTTTAATGATGAAAGGAGCTCAGCAGATACTTCAAATGATACCAGTGTCAGAGTTTTTTCATAGTGTGAGAACGTGCCAAATATGAGAAGGCACTTTATTGCTCACTTACTTGCTCCTGGCTTTAAATGCCTTAGTCAATATAAAACTTGGACATCTATGCTTAATTTACTGTCCTGCTACTGGAAATTAAGCTTTATTATGGATAGTGAAACAGTTACAGCTACGAATGTTTGTCTTTGCTAACAAGGGGTTGCAGGGTCCTGAGGGTACTGAGGGCCTTTCTTACCACCCTGCCATGGCCCAGGATGCCCCAGGGCTGTCAACTCTTGCCCAACCAATACCACAGTAGGGCTGGTCTCCAGCTGCCCACATCCCTGCCCAACCATGGGCCCTGGCAAGCTGGGTCTACATCCTGGCCTGGCCTTGGTCCATCCCCACCCCCATGGAAGTGCTCAGTGCCTGGGGTTGGGGCTGCTTCTTGTGCCCCCCTGGTCTGCTCTACTCCCTCAGGGCAGGAACCTCCAGCCAGAGCCTGTCCTATGGCTCCAGTGGTTGGATGGGCCCTAGCTGGGGGACCCTGCTCAGCCACCCTCTGGAGACCTTGCCACTCCCAGTGGGAAGTATAAGTGTATGTAACTTTTAAGTTGGTCAGATAAAGTACTGAAAAGGGGGAATAAGGGAAGTAGTGAACATGAAATATGTGCAGTTATCCCATGTGAAACTGGCCCAGAAGACCAATGCTGGTCTTGCTCACCTCTGGCAATTACATTTTGCAACGGCCCTACATCCTCAAAAGAACAGGTTCGCAAATATGCCTGTACGTCTTCTGCAAAGAATGGGTAGTAAAAGTTAAAAATCTTCCATTGAACAGCTGTTGTGAAACCTCAAGCGGCTATAAAATATTTCTACAAGAAGGTGATCATGCTTTACAGAGAAATAACAGAGAAATGACTATACAGGGAAGATAAAAATAAATGACGTGGTATTCGTATCACCATATATTTCTTAGAAGACCATAGTTTTAGAGGTGATGAAAATGGCACTCTATTTTCATTGATTTGCTGTATCTGTTGTGTTTCTAAGTGGCATGTAGAAAATTTCTTTTACCAAAGATTATTACTTGCCTATCTGTCATTGCTGAAGTTGGTTTACATCTACTCCATGGACCTAGACTAGCCAACAAAAGCATCCAAATCATTAGAGGCATTTTGATTCAGAATTACTAAGAACTTAGTTTCCTGGTAATACCTTGGAATTTCTTGTCTTATTTTTCAGAATGGTGAATCCTGCATTTTGTCTGCTAGCCCACTGAATCTAACATATTTTGTTTGAAAAAAAATCAGAACTGTTCTGAAATAATTAATTTTGTTGCTTACATTTCTTCTCAAAACAATGATTAATAATAGTACTGTTAATGACTTCTCCCCTTCCATGCCTAAGAAGGCATTTCCTTGAATAAAGCACACTGCCATGTAGTCTAAGAATTCTGGGAAAAAACAGTTATGTTTAAAATTTATTTGAAATATTTTAAATTCCTGCCTTGTTTCTAATGATGAAAAACTACAGCATTACACATTGTGACAAAGACATAGGATGAAGGATAATTACAGAATGTGTTACTACCATTCATGTGCGAAATCTTTTAGGCTGGAAAAACGCATGCTCTTAAGATAATAAAAGAGACACCAGTTAAACGGATAACCTTGATGCACAGAAAAATTCTGAACACATCTAGTTCTTCACTAGGTATTCATCTGACAATGCCTTTTTGTATGGCACTGTTTTTTATTCTGTTTGGGTTTTTGCTTTTTCAGCACAATGATACTCTTTTAAGAAGAAATAACCTAAAAGTCAAATTATTGTTGAAAATTATTTCTTAACTAATATATTTTTAAGTAGGTGAGGTTTAGGCAACTTTTGTTATACAAGTCCTGAATTCTTTGCTAAACTATGTATTTTACCTTGTCAAGGAAACATTTTATTTACCTGGCTAACACTCATGTATGAATATTTAGATGATTTAGAAAATGTAGGTGCAAAATTTATGTAGCTATGATATTTCACTTGAAATTGTACTGATTTCTTACAGTTCATTACACAATTCACAGGCAGATAACATGAAAGAATATTTACTTAAGGTACACAAATCTTTTAAGCAAAAAAAGACACACTGTTACCCAGCAAAAAATAAAACCAAAAACCCACTTACTCATTTAAAGAAAGAAATTAATTTTCCGATAAATGTTTTGTTTTCATAAGAAGCTGCTGGAAATCGAGAGGTTTGTCAGCTACTCTCATGAGAATATTTTGTAAGTAAAAAGCATTTTGAAAATTAGAAATTCAGATCAAATAGTTAAGAATGACAGCAAAACAAAAAGTATGACATTTTCATAGAGCTGATCTACAGTGAAGTAAGATTTTTGAGTTACATGCTGTCCATGCCATAGACCCCAACAGGCAAGGACACTTACTTTTTCTTTTCTCATTTGCATTGTGTTTTTCATTTTACTCATTTTTGCTTACCCCTAGTTTTAAGATCAGTCACTGCTTCTTGTATTTCAGTGGTGGTACCAGTATTGATGCTAAGTTACTCTCACAGCAACTTCTCGTATTCTTCCATATTCTACCATGTGTGTACCTTCCCTGACAGGCGGTAACCAAAGCGTCTCTCAGAACTGTCTGTTTGTTATTCCACCCTCAAAGGATGGTTAGGAGAAAAAGACAGAGAGAGGAACGTGAAGAAACATCCACAAGATATGGGTAGATGAGGGGAAAGCTATGGATGTTGTCTACCTTGATTTCAGCAAGGCTTTCGACACTGTCTCCCATAACATCCTCCTAGGAAAGCTCAGGAAGTGTGGGCTAGATGAATGGCCAGTGAAGTGGATTGAGAACTGGCTGAATGGCAGAGCTCAGAAGGTTGTCATCAGCGGCGCTGAGTCTAGTTGGAGGCCTATAACTAGTGGTGTCCCCCAGGGGTCAGTACTGGGCCCAGCCTTGTTTAACTTCTTCATCTACGACCTGGATGAAGAATTAGAGTGTACCCTCAGCAAGTTTGCTGATGACACCAAACTGGGAGGTGTGGTGGATACACTAGCAGGCTGTGCTGCCATTCAGCGTGACCTGGACAGGCTGGAAAGTTGGGCAGTGAGGAACGTGATGAGGTTCAACAAGGGCAAGTGCAGGGTCCTGCATCTGGGGAGGAACAACCCCATGCACCAGTACAGGCTTGGGGTGGACCTGCTGGAGAGCAGCTCTGTGGAGAGGGACCTGGGCGTCCTGGTGGACAACAGGTTGACCATGAGCCAGCAGTGTCCCCTGGCTGCCCAGAAGGCCAATGGCATCCTGGGGTGTATTAGGAGGAGTGTGGCCAGTAGGTCGAGGGAGGTTGTCCTTCCCCTCTACACTGCCCTAGTGAGGCCTCATCTGGAGTACTGTGTCCAGTTCTGGGCTCCCCAGTTCAAGAAAGATGAGGAGCTACTGGAGA
>Ga0065711_1015282_pt1 | contig 16423 bp, 15 predicted proteins | sample Hoacrofraction12_FD_59098 | JGI IMG/M metagenome (GOLD analysis project Ga0065711, IMG submission 59098) | Hoatzin crop microbial communities from Cojedes, Venezuela - Epithelial fraction 12 v2 (version 2) | ecosystem: Host-associated > Birds > Digestive system > Esophagus > Crop | place...
GGGGTCGGAATAGGTGAAGTTCACGTAGATAGTCATCGTCTGGCTGGCAGCCGAGATGGTGAGCTTGGTGGCTACGGTGCCGTAGTTTTCTTTGATGGTACCAAAATCGACATCGTACTGGAACGGCTGCGTTTCGCCATTCGACATAGTGAAATTCTTGCTCACGGTGCCGCGATTGGAGGAGCCGCGGTCGCTGGAGCACTGTCCGCCACAGCAAAGCTGCAGAGCAGCATAGTCTTCGGGGCAAGTCACGCTCGTGATGGTACCTGTCACGGAGAAAGATGCGTCTATGTTTGACCTAAGCATAAGACCCGTCGATGATGTGGGATTGACTTTGGCCTCAGCAAGGACTGCGCCGCCAAGGTCTATGACTTCGGCTTCGACATTAATCACATCGCCGTCGCTGACAGGCTCGTCGAAATAGGTCACGGTGAAGGCCTGTGCGCTTGCCATAAGGGGAAGCACAGTGCCCAAGAGGAGAGTAAAGATTTTTTTCATAAGCTTATAGAATGAGCAGTTTGTTTATTCTTTGATGATGGCTGTTTGTGCCACGTTGGCTACGCCGTCGGCCGTTTCGATGAAGGCTACGACGCGAACGTGCTTCTCGTTCCAACCGTCGTTGAGCACTTCGGTGAAGGTGTCGCTGCCGGTCTCGCCATCGGAAAGGCTGATGGCATTGCCGTAAGCCTCGGTGATGGCGCGNCGGAAGACGTGGTTGTGAACGTAAGACATGTTGAAATTGCCTTCGGGCATGCGCTGAATGCCGACAATGCTGTCTTCGACGAGCCAGACGTTGATTTTGGCGTCAGACAGGTCGGTGTTGGCGGTCCAACTGACGCGCACGTCGAGATGTCGGCCGGATTCGCGATAGTTCACCTCGTCGAACGCGATTTCGACTTCGGGCGCTTGCTGCAGACGTGCCACGGCGGCGGCGCTCCACGCGGTATATTCAATCAGTCCGCCGCGGTCCACCATGCCTATGGGCCACGCTTCGCAGCCCCAGTGCTCGTTGTATTCATCGCCCTGCGCAGTGGCCAATTGGGCGGGATTGTCGTAGTCGAACGGCAGCTTGAGCGAACCGCCGTGGATGGCGACGCTCACCACATACTCCTCGCCGTAGAGCGCTTGGAGCGCTTCGACAGCTTGGGCGGCGTTGGGGCAGTTCAGGCAGTTCTGACCCGTGAAATCTTCGATGAGCACGCTCTTGGCGGGCTTGAAAGCCACGGGCTCGGAGCTGAAACGTGCGTCTTCGTCGATGTCGTCGCAGGCGGCGAGGGCGAAAACGGCCGAAAGCAGGATTATTTTCGAAAAATGAAGCTTCATTGCGGAGGAGGCGGAGTTGTCAGAATGAATAGTTATAGGCAATTTGCAGGCCCTTCTGGGCGGGCACCCAGCGGCAGACGCCGCCCGTGCAGTTGTAGCCGGCGCGCACTTTGGCGTAGCCCACTTGCAGGCGATGGGCGTTTTGCGTGAAGCAGACGGAGGCGTTGTAGTAGTGAACGGGGTGGGTCTCGGCGCCGGCCTTGCCACCTTCGGGCACGTGGGCGTTGTAGAGGTCGCTCACGGTGAACATGAAATGCGGCAGCCACGAGAGTTCCACGAGGCCAAACCACCAGTCTTTTTGGTCTTGTTTGGTGTGGAGGTATTGTGCTTCGGCGCGCAGCGTGAGTTTGCGGTTGATTTTGTATTTGCCTTCGGCCACGAAGATGTTGCTCTTGATGGTTCCGCCTTCGCCTTCGACCACGGTCTTGTTGTAGCGCTGGTTCATGTACATGAGGGCGAAGTTGAAGTTTTTGGAAAGGCGCTTTTCGAGCTGCACGTCGATGTCTTGGTAGTAGGTTTCCTTGCCGCCTTTGAAGAAATGGGTCTCGTAGCCCTTCGTGCCCTTGAGGTCGGTCAGTTCGGCTCCGTTGGCGTCGGTGAGTGGCTCGGTTTCGATGCCGCGAATGTGCGACGCGTTCAATTTGACGTGGGTGCCGTATTTGCCGCCGAGGGGCGTGTGTTTTTTGAAGAGGTATCCGATTTCGCCTTGGAAGGCCCACTCGCCGGGTGCGTTCTGCGTGGCGTAGGGATAGAGGGCCGCGAGCGTGTAAGTGTGCTGATAGGAGAAGGCGGGCAGGTGGTTGATGAAGCAAGAGGTTCCCGTCATGGAGCGCTTGCTGCGCCAGCTCATGTCTTCGGAGCGTTTGGCTTGCAGGAGCACGCTGAGGCCGCGTTTGGCGTAGGAGCCGGAGAGCAGGAGCGCACTGCCGTAGCGGTAGATATAGCCGTTGTCGAAGGACGGGTCTTGGCTTTTGCGGGCATACTCCACGAGGAAGTTGTAGGCGCCTTTTTGCAGGTTCATGCGCACGTCGAACGCGCCAACGTTCTTGGGCAAATTCATTTTGTAGGCTCCGATGATGTCGGCGCCGTAGGCATCGGTTTGGCCGGTGGGTCGAATGGAGTAGATGTCCTCATCGGCCTCGTGTTTGTGCACCACGGAGGCGCCGAGGGTGAGGTGGGTGTCGCTCTGCTTGAGCGGTTTTATCCAGTTGTCGAGTCCCAATTCGACGTCGGCGCCGTAGATGCGCGAGTTGGTCTGATGCCAATAGCGTCGCTGCGAACCTCCGAGCACTTTGATTTGGAGTCCGGGCGTTGGGCGGAGCACGAGGCGGCCGCCGCGCAGGGCATTGTCCACGCCGAGGCTTCGCTCCTCGTAGGTGCGCAGCACGAGGCCGCTGCCAAACTGTTCGTAGTAGTCGCCCACGGTGAGTTCGGCCCAGTCATACTTGCCTTTCACGTAGAAGTAGGGCACGCCCCAGCCTTTGAAGTCGTTCTCAAAACCGGGGAGCGGCCAGCGCGAGAACTGAAAGCGCAGGCCGGCGTCGAGATATTTGGAGCGCGCGTTGAGGTCGGCGTAGGTGTTGGTGAGCAGCCACTCCTTGTAGGAGCCCGTGCCTATGCGGTCGTCTTCCTGTGGGATGAGAATGTCGCTCTGCACGCTTCCGCTCAGGCGCAGGTCTTTCCAAAAATTATATTTCTCCGACGTGCTCGCCGAATCGCTCTGTGCCGCAGCCGCGAGGGGCAGCCCCAAGAGCGCGAGGGGCAGTATGAAATGGGATATACGCATTATAATATATACGTGCGTGCGCGCATGCGCGCGATGAGACTATTTTGTGAATTCGCGCACCTTTTCGATGAGCTCTTCTTCGCCGCCGTCGGTGTAGCCGCTGCGCGAGAAGACTACGTTGCCCTCGCCATCGACCACGAACACGTGGGGAATGAGCTTCACGTTCATAGCGCGCAAGAAGTCGCTGTTGGGGTCGAGCAGCACGTCGTACTCCCAGCCGTTGTTCTCAACGAGCGGGCGCACTTTCTGCACGTTGTGGGCTTGGTCCACCGAGATGGCGATGAGCTTCACGCCGGTCTCTTCCTGCCACTCCTCGTAAACGTCGGAAATGGCGCTCAGCTCGCGGTTGCAGGGTTTGCACCACGTGGCGAAAAACGAGATGATAAAGGGTTTGCCGTCGTTCGAAAGTTCGGCGGTCGATACTTCTTTGCCGTTGATGTCCTTCAGCTTCACGTCGGGAAGCTTCTGGCCAAAGGTTTCAAGGCAGAACATGGCCAAAAGAATGGCGAAGAAAAACTTTTTCATTTTCAAAAAATCTAAGTTCTGGAACTTCGCTGCAAAATTAAGCACTCTTTTGCGAACGGCCAAGCATATTTTTGTCCTAAACTTTGTGAAACCCGCAATTTTAACCTGAATAAAACAAAAAAACACACTTTTTTCGTTTTGTAGGTCATGGGAAATTCGTATTTTCGCATTGAATTTCAAACCGACCTACTTTATGACGCAAGGAAGACTGCTTTGGGTGGACGATGAAATAGACTTGCTGAATGTTCACCTGATTTTTTTAGAGAAAAAGGGCTACGACGTCACCACCTGCACCAACGGCACCGACGCCATCGACCTGTGCCGCGCGCAAAACTTCGACCTCATCCTGCTCGACGAAAGCATGCCGGGCCTCTCCGGACTCGAGACTTTGCAGGCCATCAAGGAGATTGTGCCAAATACGCCCGTCGTGATGGTCACCAAGAATGAGGCCGAAGACATCATGGACCAAGCCATNGGCTCCAAGATTGCCGACTATCTGCTCAAGCCCGTCAATCCCATGCAAATCCTGCTCACGCTCAAGAAAAACATCCATCAGCGCGAAATTGTGGCCGACATCACGCAGACCAACTACCGACAGGAATTTGCCAACATCGCCATGCAAATCGACGATTCCACCACGCCCGACGGTTGGTTCGACATCTATCGCAAACTCGTCTATTGGGAAATCGAACTCGCCGAGTCGGAGGGCGCCATGAGCGAAATGCTCGCCATGCAAAAGGGCGATGCCAACAACGCCTTCGCCAAATACATCCGCAAGAACTACGAACGCTGGATTCAGCACCCCGACGAACGCCCCACGATGAGCCCCGACGTCTTCAAGAAGTGCATCTTCCCGCGTCTGAACGAGGGCAAAAAAGTCTTCCTCCTCGTGCTCGACAACTTCCGCTTCGACCAATGGCGCATGCTCAGCCGCGACCTTGCCGAAGACTTCGACATCGACGAAAACCTCTACTTCTCCATCCTGCCCACGGCCACGCAATACGCCCGCAATGCCATCTTCGCCGGACTCATGCCCTTGCAAATCAAGGAAATGTACCCCCACCTGTGGGTCGAAGAGGAAGAAGACGAAGGCAAAAACCAGAACGAAGAAGAACTCATCCGCCTGCAACTCGAACGCTATCGCCGCAAAGAGAAGTTCACCTACCACAAACTCAACGACAGCACCGCGGCCGACAAACTGCTCCCCCACCTGAACGAACTCACGCAGACGCCGCTCAACGTGCTCGTAATCAATTTCATCGACATCCTGAGCCACGCCCGCACGGAGTCGAAAATGGTGCGCGAACTGGCCTCCAACGAAGCCGCCTACCGCAGCATCACGCAAAGCTGGTTCCGCCACACCGCCATGAAGGACCTCTTCGCACGCTTTGCCGACATGGACTACGAAATCATCATCACAACCGACCACGGAAGCATCCGCTGCGACACCCCCATCAAGGTGGTGGGCGACAAAAACGTGAACACCAACCTGCGCTACAAACTCGGCAAATCCTTGGGCTACAATCCGAAAGAAGTGTTCGAAATGAAAAATCCGAAGGCCTTCCAACTGCCCTCGCCCAACCTTTCGACCACCTACATCTACGCCACCGGCCAGCGCTTCTTCGCCTATCCCAACAACTACAACTACTACGTGCAATACTACAAAAACACGTTCCAGCACGGCGGCATTTCGATGGAAGAAATGCTCATTCCGCTCATCACGCTGCGCGCCAAGTCGCAGCGATAGGCGCCCCCTTCGCAGCAAACTGAGCCGCATTCGGTTGGAGATGGGAAAGAGAGAAATCTTTAGACCAATTAAAAAATAGAGATTCGAGTGAGGGCGGCCTAATCCTCAATCTGTCCGAGGCGGACACGGCAGCGGGCCTTTCTGCTCTTCACGAATCTCTATCTGACAGCAAAGATACGACAAAAGGCGGAGAAACCAAAGCAAAAAGCGAAAATCCGTCTGAAATTTCGGGAATTCTCTTCCGTCGCTCCCCGCAGTCCAACGATTTCCCCGCCGAACTCCGCCCGACCAACAAAGCCGCCACGGCAGCAAAAGCGCGGACAGAACAGCCACCCTCGGCCTTCTGTCCGCGTTTTTCGTGCGCCTATGCTGCCGCGCACCCCTCCGTCCGAAATTTTGAAAGCACCTGCTCGCCAAAAGATGTACATGTTTTTCGAAAAAGATGTACATGTTTTCGCCAAAACATACCCATGTTTTGCCAAAAAGATGTACATGTTTTGCCGGAACGCTCCCTCGAAAATTTTGAAAACACCCCCCGATTTGCGAAAAAGGCCGACTGCTTGGCGCGCAAATCGAGGGAAATCACTAAATTTGCAGCCCGTTTGCGGAAAAAATTAGGAAAAAATGAAGAAACTGCTCATCGAAACTTACGGCTGCCAGATGAACGTGGCCGACAGCGAGGTGGTGGCTGCCGTGATGAAACAGGCGGACTACGAAACAACCGACTCGCTCGACGAGGCCGACGCCGTTTTTCTGAACACGTGCAGCGTGCGCGATAATGCCGAACAGCGCATCATCCACCGACTCGACGCGCTCAATGCTTTGCGCAAGGGCGGACGGCGACTGATTCTGGGCGTGCTGGGCTGCATGGCCGAACGCGTGAAGGAAGGCCTGCTCAACGAGCATCACGCCGACCTCGTGGCCGGACCCGACGCCTATCTCACGCTGCCCGACCTCATTGCGCAGGCCGAGAGCGGACACAAGGCCATTAACATCGAACTGTCCACGTCGGAGACCTATCGCGACATCGTGCCCGAACGCGTGTGCGGCAGCCCGCTCTCGGGCTTCGTGAGCATCATGCGAGGCTGCAATAATTTCTGCCACTATTGCATCGTGCCTTATACGCGAGGACGCGAACGCAGCCGCGACGTGGAGAGCATTCTGCGCGAGGTGAAGGACTTGGAAAGCCGCCGCTTCAAGGAAGTGACGCTGCTGGGTCAGAACGTGAACTCCTACCGCGGCCGCCGCGAGGGGAGCGACGAGGAAGTGGGCTTTGCCGAACTCTTACGACTGGTGGCGCAGGCCGTTCCGACGATGCGCGTGCGCTTCACGACGAGCCATCCGAAGGACATGAGCGACGAAACGCTGCGCGTGATTGCCGAGGAGCCCAATGTGTGCCGCCATATCCACTTGCCCGTGCAGAGCGGCAGCAATGAGGTGCTGAAGCGCATGAACAGGAAGTATACGCGGGAGTGGTACTTGGACCGCGTGGCCGCCATACGCCGCATCATTCCCGATTGCGGCCTCTCGACCGACATTTTTGCCGGCTATTGCGGCGAGACCGAGGACGACCACCGCGCAAGCCTCACGCTCATGGAAGAATGTGCCTACGACAGCGCGTTCATGTTCAAGTATAGTGAGCGCCCGGGCACCTACGCCGCTCGCCACCTGCCCGACGACGTGCCCGAAGAAGTGAAGGTGCGGCGTTTGGAAGAGCTCATTGCGCTGCAAAACCGCCTGAGCGCCGAGAGCAATCGCCGCTGCGAAGGCAAGGAGTTCGAGGTGTTAGTGGAAGGTCGCAGCAAACGCTCCGCCGAGCAGTTGTTTGGTCGCACGGAGCAGAACCGCGTGGTCGTTTTCGACCGTGGAAGCCACCACGTGGGCGAGTTCCTGCGCGTTCGCATCACGGGCAGCACGTCGGCCACGCTCTTTGGCGAAGTTCTGGAAGACTGAGACCCCTTTCCTCCCCTGTTTCGGACTGCAAAAATAGCGCTTTTTCCGATTTTGGCCACATTTTTGGCTCAAGAATCAGAAAAAGCGCTATTTTTTTGGACTTTCGCCCCGTTTGTCCTACTTTTGGCACAATTTCGGTATAGTGCGCAGATGTCAGAACAAGGGCAAACGATAGAATCCACTCCCCAACCGACTCAATCCAGTCCCCAACAGGGTCAAAAAAAGGAGCATCGGCGTTGGAACGCCTTTGCTTCGTCGCTGTGCCTGCTGCTCATGCTGCTGGCCGTGGGGGCAGTGGTGAGTTTCGCCCTCGTTTTTCGCACCTTCTCCCACACCGTTCGCGACAACTTCCACCTGACCGTGGTTTTGAGCGAAAGTGCGAGCGATGCCGACGCGGCCGCCGTGGAGAAGCAGATTGCGACGCTCGACTTTGCGCGCTCGGTGGACTATCGCTCCCGCGAGGGGCGCGCCGTCGTGCTGCGTGAGAGCGGCGAACTGGCGCCCGACTCGTTCGCGGCCGCCAATCCGCTGCCGGCCCACATCGAGACCATCGTGAAGCGCGGCAAACTGAGCGAAAAAGAACTGGCGCACGTGGCCGAGGAACTGCGCAAAAACGCGAACGTGGCCGACGTGGTCTATGCGCCCGACATGCTGCGCATCGTGGGCACCTACCTGCCGCTCGTGGGCTGGGTGCTGCTGGCGTTTGTCTTGGTGCAGGCGTTGATTGCGCTCTTCGTGCTGCGCCATTCGTCGGGCCGCGTGGGCGAAGCGTTGCCGCAAGCGGCTGTGAGCAGCGGCGCCTTTGGCCCCACCGTGGGCATTGGCGTGATGGCCTGCCTCATCCTCTTCGGCGTGCTCCACTATTACGCGGGACGAAACGCCCAAATGGCCGCGCTCATCCCTTGGACCACCAAACTCATCGGATGCGCCGCCATCATGGTGCTGGCCGTGGCCATCGCACTGCTGGCTTCGCGGCGACAAAAATAGGCAAAATCTCCGATGGATTCGCCATTTTTTTTGAAAAAAATCAGGAAAAAAAAGAAACAAAATATCAAAATAAAAAACGCATGAAAGGCAAAAAAGTTTTCGCGTTCACTCGCACCAATTTCATCCTTCTTGCCATTGGCATCGCCATTGTTTTGCTTGGCATGATACTCATGTCGGGCAGCGGCTCCGACGAACAAACGTTCAACCCCGACATCTTCAGCGCGCGCCGCATCAAGGTGGCTCCGGTGGTGGCTCTGTTTGGCTACGTGTTCATCGTGTTTGCCATCCTCTACCGCGGCAAGAGCAAGGACGAGGACGCCTCGGCTGCCGACGCCGACAAGCTCGAACAAAAAGAACAAACCAACATTCGCACCCAAAACTAAGCCCGTTCGACAGCTATGACCCCTGTTCTGCTGCAAGCCGCCACCGGCGCGGCCGCTGCCACCGACATGACGTGGCTGCAAGCGCTCATCATCAGCATTGTGGAGGGACTCACGGAGTTCCTGCCCGTTTCGTCCACCGGCCACATGATTATCACCGAAGGCGTGTTGGGCATGACGAGCACGCCGTTCGTGAAGGCCTTCACCGTAATCATCCAGTTCGGCGCCATCCTCTCGGTGGTGTGCCTGTACTGGCGCCGTTTTTTCTATCCGCCCCTCATGCAGAAAGGCTACACGTGGTGGCAGGCCATTTGGCGCTTCTATCTGAAACTCATCATCGGCGTCTTGCCGGCCGTGGTCTTGGGCCTCGCCTTCAACGACATGATTGAAGAAAACTTGGGGAAAGTGTGGCTCGTGGCCGTGATGCTCATCATCGGCGGCGTGTTCATGCTGTTCTGCGACCGGATTTTCAACAAAGGTTGGAAGGACGAGCCGTCTAACCGGAACGCGTTTTGGATTGGCTGCTTTCAGTGCATCAGCATGATACCGGGCGTGTCGCGTTCGATGGCCACCATCGTGGGCGGCATGCAGCAAAAACTGACGCGCCGCGCAGCTGCCGAGTTTTCGTTCTTCCTCGCCGTGCCCACCATGCTTGGCGCCACGGTTTTGTCGGTTTATAAACTGATGAAGAACGGCGAGGGCAATCTGCTGATGGAGGGCAATCACTTGGGCCTGCTCATCTTTGGCAGCGTGGTGGCTTTCATCGTGGCCATTGCGGCCATCAAATTTTTCATCGAATACGTCACGAAGTACGGCTTCCGCGCCTTTGGCTGGTATCGCATCTTCGTTGGCGCCATCATCTTGGGCATCATCGCCTTGAATCAGGCCGGCGTGATTGACTTCACGCTCGAAATGGCCGACTAAACCGCCTCGCTCGCCGCTATGCCGCTGAATTTTTTGGAAGGAACCATCCTCGCGTTCGACAAGCCCTATCGACAGACGTCGTTCGGGCAGGTGGCTCGCGTGCGCCGGCTCATCACGAGCAAGATGAACGGCCGCAAACTGCGCGTGGGCCATGCCGGCACGCTCGACCCGCTGGCTACCGGCGTGCTCGTGCTGTGCACCGGCCGCGCCACCAAGACCATCGAAACGCTGCAGGGACACACCAAAGAATACATTGCCGAGCTGCGGCTGGGCGCCACGACGCCGAGCTTCGACCTCGAACACGACGTGGACGCCACCTATCCCACGGCGCACATCACCGAAGCGCTTGTGGCCGACAAAATTAGTGAATTCATCGGGAAAATCGAACAAACGCCGCCCATTTTTTCAGCGTGCATGGTGGAGGGCAAACGCGCCTACGACCTTGCACGCAAAGGCAAGGACGTGCAACTGCAGGCCAAAAGCGTGCAAATCGACGAAATCGAAATCATGGAATTGCGCCTGCCCGACTATCTGAGGCTGCGCGTGGTGTGCGGCAAGGGCACTTACATCCGCTCTCTTGCGCGCGACATCGGCCAAGCACTCGGCAGCGGCGCCCACCTGCTCTCACTGCGGCGCACCCGCGTGGGCGACATCGCACTAAAACACTGCTGGCAGACCGACGCCTTCGCCGACTGGCTTGCCGAGCAAGAAATCGACGCCACGCCGCCCGACGGGCCCATTCCCTCGACCTTTCCCCTGCTTCTCCCCGACTCAAACATCAACGCAATATGAAACTTTCAGAGTTCAACTACGACTATTCCGACGACCTGCTCGCCCAGCATCTCTCCGTGGCGCGCGACGACTGCAAGCTGATGGTGCTGCACAAGAGCACCGGCGACTTGGAACACCGCCAATTTCGCGACATCCTCGACTATTTCAAGGCCGACGACCTCTTCGTGATGAACGACACGAAGGTCTTTCCCGCCCGACTCTATGGCCGCAAGGAAAAGACCAACGCCCTCATCGAAGTGCTCCTCTTGCGCGAGCTGAAGCCCGAACTCCACCTGTGGGACGTGATTGTGGACCCCGCTCGCAAGATTCGCATTGGCAATAAGCTCTATTTTGGCGAAGACAACTCCATCGTGGCCGAAGTGATCGACAACACGACGAGCCGCGGCCGCACGCTGCGCTTCCTCTACGACGGCGACCACGACGAATTCATCAAACAGCTCTACGCGCTCGGCGAAGCGCCCATCCCCAACTTCCTCGGCCGCCCGAGCGAGCCCGAAGACTTGGAGACGTTCCAATGTGTTTATGCCAAAAACGAAGGCGCCGTGACTGCGCCCTGCACCGGCCTTCACTTCTCCAAAGTGCTCATGAAGCGCATGGAACTGGAGGACATCAAAAGCGCCTTCCTTACGCTGCACTGCGGCATTGGCAATTTCCGCAACACCGACGTGGAAGACCTGACCAAACACAAGATGGAGAGCGAACAACTCATCGTTGGCAAGGAATGCTGCGAACTCGTGAACCGCGCGAAAGACGAGGAGCGCCGCATCTTGGCCGTGGGCGCCAGCACAATGCGCGGCTTGGAAGTCTGCGTGGGCCCCAGCGGCCGCATCAAGGAGTATGAGGGCTGGATAAATAAGTTCATCTTCCCGCCCTACGAGTTCGGCGTGGCCACCGACTTTGTGGTGAATTTTCAGCGCCCCTATTCCATCATGCTGATGGCTGCGACGGCCTTTGGCGGCTACGACCAAGTGATGCACGCCTACGATGTGGCCGTTCAGGAGGGCTACAAAGTGGGTCCCTTTGGCGACGCGCTGCTCATCACCGACTAAAGCCTCCTCGCAATGCCTGCGCAGAACGTTTCGACCATCTACATCGGCTTGGGCTCGAACATGGGCGACCGCGAAGGCCACCTGCGCCGCGCCTTGAGCCTGCTCGCCGAGCGCATAGGCCCGCTGACGGCGTGCTCGACGTTTGTCGAAACCGACCCCGTAGGCTTCAGTTCGCCGAACAAGTTTCTCAACGCGGCGGCCGCGTTCTCTACGACGCTCACGGCCGACGCGCTGCTGGCGGCGACGCAGCAGATTGAGCGCGAATTGGGACGTACGCACAAGAGCCACGACGGCGTCTATGCCGACCGCCCCATCGACATCGACTTGCTGCTCTCTACGGCCGAAACGTGCGACCGTCCCGAACTCACACTGCCCCATCCGCGCCTCACGGAGCGCCGCTTCGTGCTCCAACCGCTCTGCGAAATCGCGCCCTTCGAACAAATGCCCGACGGCAGATTTCTTATCGACATTCTCTTAGACATGGACGGAATTTCGATTGAAGAAATGGCCGAATCTTCCGATGAATCCGTGGTTTTTGTGGAAAAAATCTTGCCGCAACTGACTGAAAACGCCGGCGCGTTCGACGCCAACAAATTGAAAGCGCTGGCGGCGGACGCTTCGACGCACCTCTACTTGGCGCGCGACGCCGAAGGCAGGCTTTGCGGCATGGCGACGCTCTGTCTGACGCTCGCGCCGACAGGCTGCCGCGGCTGGGTGGAAGACGTCGTGGTCGATGAGGCCTATCGCGGCAAGGGAATCGGCGCCGCATTGCTCACGCGCATCGAATGGCACGCCCGACGCCTCGGCGCAAAGTCGCTCAATCTCACCTCCCGCCCCGAACGCGAGGCCGCCAACCGGCTCTATCGCAGCCTCGGATTCGAAACGCGACGCACAAACGTCTATCGCAAAAAACTATAAAGCCCACACGCCATGAAAAACGTTCTGCCTTGGATTGTCGAAAAGTTTTTCTTNCTCTCCTCGCTCCTGCCGATGTGGGTCCACTACCTGCTCGCCGACCTCATNTACCTTGTCTTATATTATNTAGTGCGCTATCGCCGCCGCGTGGTCGAACGGAACATTGCGCGCTCCTTCCCCGAAAAATCCGACGCCGAACGCGCCAAAATCGTNCGCGGTTTCTATAGATTCTTTGGCGATTATGTGGTGGAGACCTGCAAACTGCTCACTATCAAGGAAGAAAACATCCGCCGCCGCATGGTTTTCACCAATCCCGAGGTGATTGAGGCGGCTCTGCAGGACCACGACCAAGTTTTCTTCTATCTGGGACACTATTGCAACTGGGAGTGGATTTCCACGTTCCCGCTGTGGACGTCGGCGCACTGCGGGCAGCTCTACAAGCCGCTCAGCAACGAAGGTTTCAGCCGCGTGTTCAATCGTTTGCGCACACGTTTTGGCGCGGAGAACATCGACAAAAACAAGGCCTTCCGACGCATTCTCGCGCTGAAGCAAGAGGGCACGAAAAGCATCATCGGAATGATTGCCGACCAGAGTCCGCGCCCGCAAAACATCCACGACTGGGTCACGTTCCTCAATCAAGACACGCCCGTCTTCACCGGCGCCGAACGCATTGCCCGCAAGGTGGGCGCCGCCCTGTTCTACTGCGACGTGGAGCGCGTGCGCCGCGGCTACTACCGCTGCACGTTCCGCACCATCACCCTCGACATCAACGCATTGCCCGACTACAAACCCACCGAGCTCTACATGAACATGCTCGAACAAAATATTCGGCGCCAACCTCCGTTCTATCTATGGAGCCACAAACGCTGGAAACACACGCGCGAATCGGTCGCGCAAGCTTTGAAAAATCAATAAATTCCCCTAACTTCAACCCTTAAAAAATTATGAAAAAAGCATTTTTCTCCGTCCTCATGCTCATCGTGGCCGCCTTCTTCGCCGGCTGCGAAGCCAACCCCCAACCGCAACAGCAGGAGCAGGCCGAAGCCACCGAGATGGCCGACCCGTTCGAGGCTCTCGGCGCTGCTGCCAAAAACCTCGACACCATTCCCTCCGACTCCATCGCCGCCATCGTGGACAGCGCTATGAACGTCGTGGGCGACGAGCTCTTTGGCAAGGCCGACACCATCAGCGAAGCCATGCAGGCCGTGGCTAAAGTCGTTGGCGCACAGATTAAGAGCGCTGCCAAGAACTACTCCACCTATCGCGCCATGGCAAAGGATTTCACCGAGAAGCACAAGGACGAAATTCAGAGCCTGATGAACTCGCTGGAGTCCACCATCGGCGACCTGAGCAAGCAGTTCCAAGAGGCTGCCGGCGAAGTGCAAAAGCAAATGAAGGAAGAAGAAGCTGCCGCCGCCAAGCAGCAGTAATTCCGCCCCAACCCACACAAAAAAGGCCGGTTCCATCGAGAGAACCGGCCCTTTTTTGTAGGCTGCGAGAGGCTTATCCCTTCACGATGCGCTTGAAGCCATACTGAGCCGATTTGCCCAGTTCTTCTTCGATGCGGATGAGCTGGTTGTACTTGGCCATGCGGTCGGTGCGGCTCAGCGAACCCGTCTTAATCTGACCGGAGTTGGTGGCCACGGCGATGTCGGCGATGGTCGTGTCTTCGGTCTCGCCCGAGCGGTGGCTGGTCACGGTGGTGTAGCCGTGGCGGTGGGCCATCTCGATGGCTTCGAGGGTTTCGGTCAGCGAGCCAATCTGGTTCACCTTAATCAGGATGGCGTTGGCAGCACCCATGCTGATGCCCTTCTCGAGGAACTTGGTGTTGGTCACGAAGAGGTCGTCGCCCACGAGTTGGCAGCGGTCGCCAATCTTCTTGGTGAGCTTCACCCAGCCGTCCCAGTCGTTCTCGTCGAGACCGTCCTCGATGGAGTCGATAGGATACTTCGTGATGAGTTCTTCCAGATAGGCAATCTGCTCGTCGCAAGAGAGTTTCTTGCCGTTGGGGTCTTTCTGCAGGCCGCTCTTGAGCTGCTTGTAGTCGTAGAAGTATTGGCCGTTCTCCACCACTGCGAATTCGCTGGCGGCGCAGTCCATGGCAATCTTCACGTCCTTGCCCGGTTCGTAGCCGGCGTCCTTGATGGCCTGAATAATGCTATCGAGGGCGTCTTCAATGCCGTCGAGGTTGGGAGCAAAACCACCTTCATCGCCCACGGCGGTGCTCAGGCCGCGCTTCTTGAGCAGTTTCTGAAGGGCGTGGAACACTTCGGCACCCATGCGGATGGCCTCTACTTCGCTCTCAGCGCCAACGGGGCGAATCATGAACTCTTGGAAAGCAATGGGAGCGTCGGAGTGAGCGCCGCCATTGATGATGTTCATCATGGGCACGGGCAGAATGTACGTGTTCGTGCCGCCAATGTAGCGATAGAGGGGGATGTCGAGGTATTGAGCAGCGGTGTGAGCCACGGCGAGCGATACGCCGAGGATGGCGTTGGCGCCGAGGTTCGACTTCGTAGCCGTGCCGTCGAGTTCGAGCATCTTGTAGTCGATGCCGCGCTGGTCGAGAACGCTCATGCCGATGATGGCCGGAGCAATCTTCTCGTTCACGTTCTTCACTGCAGTCAGAACGCCCTTGCCGCCGTAGCGCTTCTTGTCGCCGTCGCGCAGTTCGAGCGCTTCGTTCTCGCCCGTCGAGGCGCCGCTCGGAACGCTGGCACGTCCCTTCACGCCGCAGCAGGTGGTCACTTCGACTTCAACCGTAGGATTGCCACGGGAGTCCAGAATTTCTCTTGCATGAACTTGTTCGATGATCATAAGCAAAAATTTATTTAAGATGATAAGGTTTGAAAATTTTTGAAAAAGTCGTATTTTTGTGCCCCGTTTGCCGAACCTCCGGCGAAGAGGCCGCTTTCTTGGGCGCACAAAAATACTACTTTTTCCGCATTTGGCGGTGCTTTTCGAAAAGAAAGTGCAAAAAAAGGCGAAAGAACGCATGTTTCAGCGCTCTTTCGCCCATTTAGGGAGAGAAAGTTTGTCGATTTTGCCGCTTCGAAGGCGGCTCGGCTCTTTAGAGTTGCGGAGCAACGGCCTCGGCCCACGCGGCAATGCGATCGTCGGTCTGGTCGGACTGGTTCACCTCGTCGAGGGCGAGGCCCACAAACTGTCCGTCCACCACGGCGGCGCTGTCGTCGAACGAGTAGTCGGCGGCGCTCACTTGGCCAATCACTTCGGCGCCGGCTTCAACGGCGGCATTGTAGATTTCGCCCATGGCGCCGCAGAACGTGTCGGGATAGCTTTCCGAGTCGCCGCAGCCAAAAATGGCCACCTTCTTGCCGCTCAGGTCGGCCGCGCGCAGCTTCTCCACGCCGTCGTACCAGTCGTCTTGCAGGTCGCCAGCGCCCCACGTCGAGGAGCCCAGCACGAGGTTGTCGGCCTCGGCGATTTGCTCGTCGGTCAGGTCGGCCACGTTCACCACTTCGTCCACGCCCAGTGCGCCGGCAATGCGGCCGGCAAGGTCTTCGCACGTTCCCGTCGTGGAACCGTAAACTACAATAGTCTTGTTCATAGTCGTATTCTTTTTAGGGGTTAAAATTATTTGTCAGACGAAAAATCGCTCGTCTCGTTTAATCGGGATGGCAAAAATAATGCCATTTTTCCAAAATCCTGCCCAAATACCCCGCCGCGCCCGCCAAAATACAATCCCGCCGACCAAAATCACCTGTTTGGGTGAGCCGAAATCGGCCAAAAAATCGTATTTTTGGCCCCGCAATCAAACCGGCAGACGCATGAAACGCCTCATCGCCCTCATTCTCACCACCCTTCTAATCCTTCCCGCTATGTCTCAAACCGATCCCAACGGCGTGCGCTACCGCAGCGTCAGCATCGACGGCGTGCGCGTGTTCTATCGCGAAGCCGGCGCGGCCGACAAACCCGCCCTGCTCCTGCTCCACGGATTTCCCTCCGCCTCCCACCAGTTCCGCGAGCTCATCCCGCTCTTGCAGAACGACTTCCACATCTTCGCGCCCGACTATCCCGCCTT
>Ga0065711_1041084_pt1 | contig 16423 bp, 14 predicted proteins | sample Hoacrofraction12_FD_59098 | JGI IMG/M metagenome (GOLD analysis project Ga0065711, IMG submission 59098) | Hoatzin crop microbial communities from Cojedes, Venezuela - Epithelial fraction 12 v2 (version 2) | ecosystem: Host-associated > Birds > Digestive system > Esophagus > Crop | place...
GCTTAGACCAGATTCTGTTGCCCAAGGATTTGGATGAAACTTCCATGTGTATTGGATTATTCTTATGGTACTTAAAGCTCTGTCGCTGGGGTAACATTTAGTTTCATTCATAATCTTCGTTAAAAGTGGCCTTTACGTTAATCATCATCACTGAAACTTTGTTCCTCTTAGGAGTGCTGGAAAACTTGCATGCTGCAGCTTATAAGAATGCTCTGGCAAACCCCTTATATTGTCCAGATTACACTATTGGAAAAATTACTTCTGAGCAGGTAGGATTATTTGTGTTGTGTTATAAATCTATTTCAGTTTCTCTATCAAGGACAGATGATGACACTTGAGAGAGAAAATTAATTTAGTAAATATACAGTCAGTATTTACTATCATATTAGTCTGGTGTTAAAATAATTTATTTCCGTGCAGCTTTTAATATTGGGTACAGAACTCACGTTCACTTTTAGAAAGGTAGTTAATGCGAGTGGCTTTCTGTTGATAGGAAGGCTGTCAATGAAATGCAAGTGTTCTTGTATAAAAGGATTTTGTAGTTGTCACTGGAGAATGCATAAAATGCTATTCTATAGGCAGTTCCTTTTGGAAGCATTGGAGTTTGCTGCATTAAAAAGCATAAGGCTGAACATGGGATGTCAGAAATACGCTTGCCATTTTTGTTCTTTATACAAAATACACTAAAACGTGAATTTACTGTTGCAGCTTCACCATTTTGTACAGAACAATTTCACAAGTGCGAGAATGGCTCTTGTAGGAATAGGTATGTACTTTCATGGACACTGCAATTCAGAAGGGAAAACTACTGCAGAAATTTGAGTTCTCTGTAGAACTAAAATATTACAGTACACTTAAAACACTTCATGTAACTGCTGTAGTTTTTCAATGCCATTACATTGTTCAGAATAAACTATTGTATTGCAGGTGTAAAGCACTCTGACTTAAAGCAAATTGCGGAGCACTTTCTGAATATCCGAAGCGGAGCTGGTATTTCTAGCGCAAAGGCTGTCTATCGAGGGGGTAAGTGTGTTTCTTGTGTCTGTTCTGAATGACTGATTTTCTGTTTATTGTGAACGTAGTAGTATTCAAAATTGCAACTGAAAACTGTGTAGCTGTACTAAATGCTGTACGTGGGAAGTGGCAGTTCAGAGGCATCTCTCATCTAAATAAACAGAGGATTATTCATCACCGTGGAAAGTTCTGGGATAAGACTGAACCTGTATCTCCAACAAAGCTTTCCCTGCAAGATCGTTTATTCCATAAAGTCAAAAACAAACTGGCATATGGCTTCTCTTGGCATTTTGGGGAAGATTCCCTTAAGAGTAGATTAAGCACTGTCTAGAAGTAGTGGTAGGCTTTCTTTTTAGAGAAGAACTGTTAGAATGTTGTAAATCTTTCATGAAAAACTTAGCTCTTTCAGAGTGGTATTTTGTACTGATACCAATAGCTATTCTTTAGTTGGAGTATCAGATCACTCTGTAAACAGATGGGGAAAAATATAAATTTTCCAACGTATAATATTTGACTGGAATATCTTCAGTTTCTATAAAACAGGATAAATATTATGAACAGAAGGTACGCTGCTTTTATGGATATTTGTTATTTGGAGACTCGCTGAGTTTTATCATCTTGTACTATGTACAGTTCAGGGTCAGGTACAGTTAAAGCACAGTAAGGTACTTGGTTTTGTGCTTGCAAGAAAATGTTTTAATATAAAGGACCTTTTAAAGTGACCTACAGCCTACTAACAGCTTCTTGCCGTCTTCCTGAGCAGACATGCAATAACTTCACACCCTGGCTTCTCTCACATGAAACTAACTTGTGGCTAGAAATGTTTCCTTTCCACACCTCTGAACGTACAGTAGTTTCTAACTGAATGCTGCATTACCTTTTCTTCTGTTGTGGTTTTAGGAGAAATCAGAGAACAGAATGGTGATAGCCTTGTCCATGCTGCTATTGTAACAGAAGGAGCTGCTGTTGGAAGTGCAGAAGCAGATGCGTTCAGTGTTCTGCAGCACATTTTAGGTGCTGGACCCCTTATCAAGAGGGGAAGCAACGTTACCAGCAAATTGTCCCAGGGTATTGCTAAAGCAACTACCCAGCTATTTGACGTAAGTTCCAAGGGTTACTGTGCTCTGATATTTTAAGTAAAATGCATATTATCCTTTGAGAGGTTACTACCTCCAGCTAGAATCTTAATTAGTTCATTCTTGCACAAGTTAACAGTATTTCAGAGGAGGCCTTCCAATCTGATCTTTCCTCTGCACAGATGGAGTTTAGCTTCCTTAATTACAGTATTTTAGATCCTGATAGTAATTATTTGTCTGTGCTTGATGCTGAGTTCTTGTGATAGTAGAAACAGTTGGTGATAATGTTTGTTTTGCAGGCTTCTGCATTTAATGTTAATTACTCTGATTCTGGACTCTTTGGGATTTATACCATATCCCAGGCCCCAAATGCTGGGGAGGTGAGTTGTCGATTAGCATTTAAGTATTAACAACATGACCCTCAAACTAGTCTTTTGATTTGAGATAGATTAATCTAAAAAAAGCCAGTTCATCTGTTTTCGTGTATAAGAATGCTGCATGTTCAGTTATGACCTAGCTCTGTAAGCTGGGAGTGTGACTTGCTTTCTGGAAAATACAAATACCTAATATGAACTAAAGCTAGTAAAACACCTTCAATTGCTGACTCTAATTGCTGATTTACATGTGTAAGCCTAAGCATATCATGAGGAACATGCTGGCTCTTGAAGCTGGCAGAACTGAAACTCAATTAATGTGGTGTTGCAGTTTAAATCCACACTGGGTTTTGTGTCTCCCTTGGGCATTTAGTAGTTTTTTGTTTTGTTATAAAGCTGTTCAGAATTGAGTTCAGGCAGACAATCCTAACACGGTCAGCTGCTCTCCCCTGAAGTTTCTAAGATGTCAGATGATAGAAGTAACATGTTGAAATTTAATGCAGGAAGAATACTGAAGTGATTTAATTTTCCTCAGGTCATTAAAGCTGCTTTGAACCAGGTAAAGGCAGTTGCTCAGGGCAGCATTACCGATGCCGATGTCACAAGGGCAAAGTAAGTGCATAAAAACTGTCTTGTGTGTTGTAAAGAGAAGTTTCTTAACATGTAGCTACTTGTCAAACACTTAGACTATTCTGTACAGCAAAGCTTATCATTGTCCTGTAATTACTTCCCTGGGGAACTGCTTACTTTCCTGCCTTAAAACTGAAGTGCTGTCAATACTGTTTTTTTCAAAGCTATACTGATTCTTTGCTAGTGGTATTTCCTAATAAAAACTTGTCAGCTAAGTGTTAATGTTTCCTGAAAACTGTTTCAGTGTAAGAAATTAGGAAGTATCAGCAGATGCTGTCATTTTAATCGTACTCTGTAGTATTAAGATATATTTAATTGCATTGTTTAGGTAATTCCCTTTACAGTCGCACTGCAGCAATTCCCAAAACAATTATATTATGCAATCTTCTGCATCTTCAAAGAGCAGTAGTAATGAGGGTCTGCAAGTGTAAAGCACAGAATTAGTGATGTTACATCCAATTGCTTGAAATACATGCCCCTAGGAGTGTTTGAGATGGGGGGAAATTGCTGTTAGAGATGTAGTAATACCAGCAAAGATTTAGAGTTTCTCATTTATAGAGGGTTGTGCACATTAGTTGGTGCTTGATCTCCAAGTAGTGTTAAACTGCACTGAGCCTCTACAACTGTTAATTGTGCAATACAACAATATAGTACTGACTCACTCAAGTAGCAAAATTAAAATAGTATCTGTTGCATATATAAAATACTTACAAGACTCCACATAAAACTTGATTACACAAAACAAGGTAACCTAGACATGATTGGTTGTGCTTTAGTCACTAGTAGCTAAATGGTGAATTCTAGCCTTTATATTTGGCATTATTAGTTTGTGTATTGAGGGGGGTTTTGTTTTGTGGTGGGGGTTTGGGGTTTTTTGGGTAACAAAGCTGCCTAGTATTAGGGAGTTAGACACCGTGCTGTGGCACTGGGGTTTTTGGGGGTTTTTTTTGGAGTTTCCCTTCTGGAATGGCTTCACATATTTTATATATTGCTCTTTTTTCTTTAGTGACCAAAAAAACCCCCCAAAAACCAAACTCAAGCTCAGTAATATTTGTAGAGTCTTGCAATTCAGTCAAAAATATCAAGCTACTTGATCATATTCTATTGGAATAAACCATTTTCTGCCATTTTGACTTATAAGCTAATCCTTCTTTTTTATAAAAATAAGATTTTCATATGTAGCAGTAAGACTGCGTGAAACGGAAAAAGCAGTATAAACTTGCTCTCTTTTAACAGAACATGGAACTATTGCACAAGGAGCCTAACCATTTACATTCGTTGCTTCTTTGTCACTTACAACAAAATTGCTCTGCATATGTCTGTTCTTGACGAGAAACTGGAATTAGTTCTAAACCTAATCTTCAAACTTGGTGGATTAGTTTGTCTAATGCCTGGGGTACCTGCATTAGCTACTTCAAACAGAAACGCATTCTGAGCTAGGGATCTTCTGACTCTCTGGGGCAGCTGATCATTCCAAGGCAGCAGGTGTTCAAGTACCCTGTCATTTTCATGCTTGGACTGTTCAGGGTGTCTCTTTTCTAACTACAGAACCCTGCCATACTTGAGAAGGAAAATATTTCAAAATAGAGAGGAATCCTGAAAACTTAAAAAGCACCAAAACCCAACTGCACTTACGGAGGTGGTGGGGAAGGTAATGACAGGACTTACATGCTCACTCATCCTTAATGCTTTGTTTGATGGCAGAAATCAGCTGAAAGCCACATACCTGATGTCAGTGGAGATGGCAGAAGGGTTGCTGAACGAAATTGGCTCCGAGTCGCTGGTTTCTGGCACACACACATCACCATCTGTTGTGGCTCAAAAAATCGACTCTGTAGCCACTGCTGATGTTGTGAATGTAAGTATGCATCCACATCTACAGGTGTTCCTTAGTCACTGCAAGTTTTTTTTTATACAAAACTGGTGCTCATTTGTGTGTGTCTACAAACACACACGTGTACTATCTTTAAAAAGATGCAACTCATTTTCAAATCGCAGCTGGCCACCTTTTGATGTCTTTATTACAAACAGAAGACCCTTTAATCCAGTACACTGTAAAACCTAGTGTAGCTGGGAGTATGTGAAATTCTCATGTATTCTACTTAAATTTATCAAAACTGCCAACTAGTATTCACGGAAAACTTGGTATTAGTTCCAGTGGAGGCACCTCTGTGTCAAGGCTTTTAGGATTCCCGAGTCGAGAATATTCCGTGTGCTTATTAAAACAGTTAGGCTTTCAATGGTAAATTAGCACAACTGCATTGCTATTCTGAATTACCTTGTTGCTTATACTTGAAGCAAACTTCACACAGAAATCCATCAGAAATTCTGAGGTAGAAAACTTGACAGTCGCCATGAATTTGTGTTGCAGTAGCAACTAGCAATAGATTTAGCAGTAAGGAGAGATCCACTGTATTTGTGGTGTAATAATTATTCTAGGAACAACTGTTTTCAAGAGTTTATGCCTTTTTATATACAACTGTCATTCTGCCATTCCTGTTTAGATTATAAAGTAAGGAGGAGTTGGATTAGAAGCGAGTTTAGACACCAAAAGGAACTTGATGATGTACTATAGTAGTGTTGGGATTTGTTTGCTGTAATAACCTGAAACTGAGGCAATGAGCAGCAAGATAAATTCTGTTGTAGTGAATATTTCCTTACATCCAAATTTCTGATTTATTTTCAGGCTGCAAAGAAGTTTGTCAATGGGAAGAAATCAATGGCAGCTAGTGGGGATTTGGGAAATACTCCTTTTCTTGATGAGTTGTAAAAACAAAACAGGGATGTGGATTCAAGATGGACCTGACCTCTAAGTCACCTATGTCCTATATAAATTACTACTAACTTGTTATTTATGAATTCAGTTCTATCAGAAAATTAATCTGGAGTAATTGTGGGCTTGCACTCATGAAATAAAGTGCTGAGTTCGTACATTTTGTGTTGAGTTTTTTCCTCTGAAAATGGTATGTGATGCTGCTATATCTGGCTCTGCACTGAAGGTAAAACTAGAGTGAGAAAGTAAGGTGAATTCTAGTTGATGTGAAAAATAGGTACATCAAAATTGATCACCGTGATGCAGACAAATCCTGTAATTGCCACTAGTTGTCCATGTATTCTTGTATGTTCAGGAAAAGTTCTTGATAAACTGTCTGCACCATCCTTGTGTCAAGTAAATGAAGAAACTCGCCTTCAAAGATGAATGTGTTAGACCTTAGAGCTTGCGACTGCTACTTGTCTGGGAGTAGCAGAGGTACTGTTTCTGAATGTCTTCTCCACAAATAGCATTGATAGATATCTTTGAGGGGAGGGGGGCATTGCTAAACCAGCTTTATATAGATAATAGATAATTTCAGATATCTTAGGACATTTGGATTTTTTGGAAGTCTAGGCATGTATTAAAAGAAAACAGATACAACTTCAGAAACGTAGGTTTTGAAGAAGTCAAGTTTTGAGCTATTCTGAAGCAAAGGCGAATTCTTCCAGACAGGATGTATCTAACAGAGAAGGGCAGGAGGAAGAGGAACTGGTCTCAGCGTTTTCCACAGACCAGTATGAAGGAGGTCCAACACCACTAGCATCAAACTCAGATTTGCCCAATGTATCAACATCATTGTGAAGTACAGCATCGCAGCCAGTGTCTGTGCCTACTCCAGGTGTCTGGCTTGTATCAGACACTTAGCAAATTTTGCATGTTGACAGTAACTTACGAGTGAACTCACAACAATATGACTGGGAAGATTTATACTGAAAAGTTTCCGAGTCTACATCATCATTGCTACCGGACCCAGTGTCATCTTCATCCTCAGCATCGTCACTTGTGCTGAAAATACACAGTGTGATATTACTTTAACAATTAGTCATTTCCATAGCCACTTAGTTACCTAATCACGGAGTCTTTTTTGTGAATACTTGTTCTAAAGACAAGTTCATTAGTTCTGAAGCTCCTCTAATATCAAACTAATACTACTGCCCATAGTCCTTTGCACACCGTTTCCTTTGGACGCTAAAGTAATAGCTAAGTTATAATTCAGTCAACAGAAAAGCAAACTATCCTTTTTCTGCTCTTCAGAATAGCAAATAATTTGATTTATTTAAACATCAGCTTAGAGGTTTAATCCCTTAGAACGCCCCTTGCTGCTTGAATTTCCTTTCTGGTGTGCTAGCCTAATTATCTCCTTTTAATACTTCTGTTCCTTCCGCTAGCTCTGAGGTTTCTTTTCTGTTAAAGCTTTGTGCCTCAGGAAAAACTCGTAACTGCCTTGTATCCCATCTAGATTAATTATACTTGCTATATGAGCCACCTTTAGGAGTGAGAGCAATATATTTTTAAAAGCTTCTGTATGCAATGGCTCTCACAAGAAGAGTATTTTTCCTGAAGTTTTTTAAAAGTCATAATCACTAACCACTGTCAGTAGTTAGACTGATTCAAAAACCAGATAAGCTTTTTAGGTGGTTGTAGCAAGAGCTCCATCGTGGTATCATCAGCTGCTTGTAATTGTCTAGATCCTTGGCTATTACAAACCAACATGGCCTCTTTGACTCCAGTGGCACTGCTGCCAGCCAGACTTCTCATGGTCTCTGTGGAGGCGGGAAGGGGCATGTCTAAAATTAATGTTTGTCCTGACCCTATCTTCAGTCTAACTAGAAAAGTAAACATTTCTTTTAGTATTTGTTCCTTTCAAACCCCAGTTTCCCATTTCAGAAAAATAAATATTTAGAGTATTTTACCCTAAAGTGAAAAAGCTATTACTCTGTTTCTTCGTTCTTGCTAGAACAATAAGTGAGGTGTGAAATTCTAGTTATGAACAATACTATTTCTTACTCTGCTGTCATCACAGGAAACTTTACTTCAGGAATTAATTTAACTGCACTTTGCCAGTGTTGAGGTACTTCAACAAAGTCTCTGTAAACTCTGATTTGTAGAGCAGTTCCTATAGGAATCTTGTGCAGAAGTTGCCTAAGCTCTCGCAGAGTCCATCCTAAAACGTCAGCGTGTCCAATTTTTATTAGAACATCACCTGCCAAGGAAAATAAATTGACAGCAATCAGTTTAAGAGACTTTTTCAATTTTTTAATGTTCATGTCACAAAGCGTGCAGTCTTAACCACTTCCACGTTTCTATGTAACGCATGTGTTCAGCAGCTCTTCAAACCAACTGGATGCACATTTTTTTTTTGCTTTTTCATGAAAGTTTTTTTAGCTCTGTTAAGGACTAACCTTTTCACAACACTAAGGAAAGCTGCAGTTCACTTACTTACTTTGGGATTTTACTAAGTGAACGTGCTAAACTTGAGATTGCCTATTGTTCTGGTTTTGGTGACACCTTTTCAGTACTACCTTCCATTTCATGGGGTTTTTTAGGCAAGACAAAGGTACAACGGTGAATGCCGCCATCAGGAGCACTCCTTGGGACCAGACCGACCCCAGCAAGGTCAAGCTGAGGTTACACAGCTGCACTCCAAACAGTTCTGCTGGCATCTTTCCACGGCTTCCCTCTACCTTTCTCAGCTGGAATACCCCATCTATGCATACCTGCTGCCCACCCTCGTATGTCACCTTGCTGTTCACCTGTTGATACGGAGCCAAGCGTGCCCCTTCCTCCACTGTTGCCAAGTTTACCTAGGCCGGTGCTGGAGAATCTGTGTGACAGCCGCGTCACCTTGTGTCTGTCTGGGGCCCTGGGGAGTTCCAGGGTTTGACTCTCCTCGGTGGCAGGTGCCTGTCCCCCCGGTCCGAGAATGACCAACGGGTGCCATGCTGCGAGACACTGTCAAGCAACGCCAGGGGAAGAGCAGGAGATGCCTGCAAGAGCTGGTGCAGAATCTGACTGAAGAGTTTCAGCAGGAAGCAGTGGTGATATTTTGTTTGTTGTAAGGGACAAGGCTGCAAGTAATGTTCTTATGACCTGCTGCCAGTGGGAAGCACTGAGCTGCAGTTTTGCGAACAGCAGTACTGCATCCAAGAACAACAGCGTACGGCAGCCCCAGCACCTCTGTATACCATGGGGTATAACAAGATGGTCTTTGGGGGCTGGGGGGAGTTCCAATTACTGGGGAAGCCTGTAATTTTGGAGACTGCAGAAGGCAAGCAGAATCCATCTGCAGCAGACCAGAGCTGTGTCAGCAGCCTGGCAGAAACAGGCGCACAGAGGAGCAGGGTCAGTAAGCATCACGTACTGAACGGCACCAGGAGAGCACAGGGGGTTTAAACGGGCACTACAGCTGTCTGCTGCCGTACTGGGCAGAGCAAGGAGCCTCTCTCCATCTGCTCTGTTTTCTTCTTAGCCCTTTTGGGTTAAAAATACCTCTAGCAAAAATTTACAGGCTTTAAAACTGTTTACCTGAACTACTGACTACCATTTTTTCATTCACGTTTTCTACCAACTACTCCTTCTACTCTGTCGTCATCACACCCTCTCTCTACTTCAGCTTATCACAAGATACTGGTTCTACTGCGGTACAAACAACAAGTTCTGAAACAAGTACCAGGACAGCAGATACCAAAAAAGCAACAGAGAACATTTTACCAACAGTTTTGTGTATGTTCTCAGCCTCAAACAAAAGGGAAATCACCCAAATTACATGTTTCAAAATGCATAGACTTAAATGTACTTATGCTTTAAAATATCTGCAAGACACTCTTGGCTTTTAATAGATTCTTCCAGAATTCCGTTTTTCTGCCCACACTGTCCTGATAACACTGTTGTGGCATGTCAAAGCCGTCTCCGAACAGCAGACATAGATAATTTTGCTCCTCTGCTCCGCAATCTGGAGTCTGAACCACCCAGCTCTTTGGTTCACCTCTCAGTGCTGTGACTGATTTTCATTCAGCAGCCGCTGCAGGTTTGTGTGGAGATAGATAACCTCTTGCACTGTGAAGGCATTTTGAGGAAACACACGTAGCAGCCCTGTTTCTTCTTGCTGGCATGGAGAACCGGGCATGCACATGTGCCCAGGTTTGGTGAGTTTAACTGTAGGATTTTAAGACATTAGTGCCTCCCACTGCCTGGGTTGATTTCTGCCTGCTCCCCACTAAAGTCAGTGGAATAGCACCAGCTCTTTCAAGCTATAAGCAGTAGTAAAATTGTTCTTGTAAGTTCCAGTGTGAAGTTGTACAGGTAATACTCATCTTACTTAACTGAAAAATAAGTCCATAGTGAGAAAACTTACTTCACTGCTAGAAAAACTCCTAAGCAGTGCATTTGTGCATCATATTTTTCTCAAGCTCCATGCTCTGTACATTGGTGTTAGTGCCAAAATAAGCATGCTGCCTGTGGTATCATTAAGAGGCTCAGCTTCTACAAAATACTATCTTTTCCACAAAATTTTACAGCTTTGGTCTTAAATACAGAGTTTTCGTAAGTTCATTCTAAACCTGAATTGAACAAATTCAGCTGTTTGCTTTTTTTGTGCGTGTAGAATGTTCTGAGTTAGATCTAGATGCTCCATGAAGCATGCTCAGATTGTCTCTTTTGTCTTTGAAAGCTAACATTAGCTACACAGGGACAACATTTGTTACCAGCCCTCAGCCCCCTGTAAGCTGTTCAATATTTGCTGCAGTAAATCAAACACATCACATGCTGTAAATAACTGGACTCCTTGTTCTTGAAGCCTTTATTGAAAATGCTTTTGGAGCTTGCTTTTTTCAAACTGCTGCAAATGGAACTACTTCGTTTCAGTGATTAATATTCTGTATTTTTTACATTATAGAGGTAACCCTTCCCCCAAACCAGCAACAAAATCAGTACCATATATTTGCTTTTGCATACCATAGGGGTTTTTTTTAGCGAACAGATGAAAGCTATCAGCTCCTAATATATTATTGTTAGTGTTATTATTATTAATAATAATTATAATGTACTTAGTCCAAATCCATTTATATTTTATGCTCAGGATTTTTCCACTGATTTTTATACTTTGATTAAAAGTGCAAAGCCTTTTCTAAAAAGAGGTTAAGAACTCCACTCAATGGTTTTTATTTCATCAAACAAGTAGATCTTGTGTCCTAGTGCTTGGAATTCTAATTCTGTCCAAAAGGTGCGAGAAGAAAGGACTGCCCAAATCATAAAGGCAATGCTGGGAAATTTGTTCTAATTTAAAGATATGCATTTTCACTATACAGCCAGTGAATTTCTAAATTACTTCATTGCACTCGAGTCATAGCTTCATAGATTTCTATGTTAGAGACAATTTAATATTTGGTAATAACATAGCACACTATTATCCCCAAACTGTAGTTCATGCGTCTAACGTAATTAGTCTAGGGACTCGTATGAAGCAGTCAAATTTACAGAGCTTCCAATTTCAAGCTTAATATAGGTGTCTGATGTTCCACGAGAAACCTCAATAACTCATAATATTCTGTTAGTACTGATAGGGCATACTTCAGGTCTGAAGCATTTAGGAAATGAACACCTGCATGGATTGTTAGAGCACAGAGATTAGCCCATTGCCACTTTGTAACTAGTCTATATAATAAAGACAAGCAAAAAGCAAACAATAAGGCAAATTAATTTCAAGCCTTTTAGAAGTTTTGTGTTACTTGTAGAGTGAAATTCCTTGAACAACAATGCACTGAACAAAGAATGATGTTATTCCAATTTAGTTGCTATCTAAAGGTAACAGTCAAACTATTTTTGGACAAACCTGGTGTTGAATAAGAAATCTGTTTTTGCTGGAGAACAATATATAGACTTAAATCTTGATCTGCTTATGAAACTGCCACCCATATCAGCTATTTTAAGATCACAGGTATTTCATTACAATGGAATGCTGGCACTGAGCTTTATGCAGTCTGTGCTAGTTTCTTTTCTCTGTAATTTTAAATTGAATTTCTTTTGATCTGTGTAAGTATAAATAAATCAGAGACAGGCTCAAAGCATAAATGCAGAACAAGAATATTTTCAACGCTATTACATTTGAGTATCACTGTTGTTTCTTTTTACCTGGTTTTAGCTTTCTATCGTTAGCTGCAGAGCCTTTCTCAACAAGGCCGGTTATCTGGAGATATGGCCCGTTCTGTATGATTATGAGACCCAATCCTTGTTCACTCATCCTAATATTTGCCTTTAGTGCTGCAATCAGTGTGTGCTGAGAGACATTTTCCAGTGCTGGCAACTGCCCTTCAAAGAGTGAGAGGAAAATTTTACTAGTTGAAAGTGTGATATCATTCTTCAATAAAATGTTTAATTGAAACACAAAAATGTTTAAGGAGACATTTGAGCAGGTGCTGTACCCGTTCTTAGTTGTCCAAGCAGTTAAGTCCCTCATCCTTAATTGCTTCTCTAGATAGGCACTGCCTGCTGAGTTGCTGCCAAAAAGCTGTAATAGCAATACTTACAAAAAGTTAGTGTACTCCACAAACTAGCTTTCTGCAAATAAATATACTGAAAGTAGACTTATTTCTTAAAAATAAGAACTATACCAAGAGAAAAAGCAATACTGCTGTTACTTCAGTATTCATTACAAATGGCGATATATTCAGCCAAGGTAGAGAACAGGGTGCACAATAACAGAACAGAGTTGTCAGCTGTTAAGGACTTCAAGAAATTATTGCATTCCTATAAAAAATTATTTTTCAAATCAATATTTACAGAGGAGATTAATTTCTAAAGTTCTAGCAGGTTGGTTCCACACCCTACTGCTGACATGAGGGAAGGGACTGTACTTGTCATATTTAACAGCTACAGAAATAAAATCTTCTTGAGCATTCATTATCCATTAAAATGCATAATACAAGTAATACAATATAAATGACATTATCCCAGTGTCTCCACCAAGAAATATAACGAAATCCTCCATCTCTCAAGCCTGCTGTGCTTGTCAAGTGCTTGAGACTCCTATAACAAACTGCATCCTGTTAACAATTACTTTCTAAATGCTCTGTTTTAAGATGTAATCTCTAAATGTAACTTCTGGCCCTAGGGTAGCAGTAACTTGAACTCCTTGAGAAGTCTGTCTCCAACAGTCTGAAACCACTTAATGAAAATTCCCACCACTTTACTCCCCCTGTAAAATACGGAAACTTGGTGATCTTTCCAATGGCTTCAGTAAACCTTTGGATCAGGCTCTAAATGACAGCACAGAATGTCTATGAAAGAATTATGATTTAAAATATAGCAACGTGAATCTTTGATTTGTCAGTTTGGCTGCTGTACTGAAACACAGAGAAGGAAGCAGGAACAGTTTGATTTTTTTTTTCCCTTCCCAATGAAAAATGCAGGATTTATTGTTGTTGCTGAATAGGATACTACATTTGATTTGGATGGAATCCTTAATTTTCATGGTCATGCAAGAAAAGCAAAGGAAGACCCATTCTGGAGCACACTTTCATCTGTTGATAATTCTGACAGGTCAGGTTTCTGATCAGCTACTGTTTCGCCAGCTCAGGAATTTATGCAAAGCGGAACAGGATCAGTAGAAGGGATCGAAACCTTTCCTGTGGTGTTCTTCGTCACTTTTCAAGAAATGTGTGTTTCAATCTTTTTCAGCCAGAAGGGAGAACTGAATCCTAGTTTCCTACTTCCAGAATGAGTACTTAACTTCCAGGCCAATAAATGTAAACAGATGATATAATGAAGTAAGGCTACTTTATATTATTTTCTAGCTGGAATTATTCAGCAAATTCCATTAAAACTCATGAGCAGTTGTAGGTCAGAAAATGATCAGCAGTGAAACAACAAAGAAAAATGCTACTAACAAATCTAGCTAACTTTAATTAGAAGCCAGAATCCTGAATTTAAGCTGTTTCTTATTTCATAAAGTTATCTTGCTGGACATGAGAAATTCAAAGCCATGAAAGCTGTGACTAATCCAAAGCCTACAAAATATTTAAGAGCAATGCCAAGATTCACACTTTTAGATAAGACTCTTGGCTTTTTTACTATACCAGATACCAGTCTATATAGTTTCCAAGGAAGGGGAATGTTCTCTTTGTTCTGTGCTACAGAAAGTTTAGAGACTTGACAGAATTTACATTACAGTTCCCCTAACAATGTCCTGATTTTCTCCAAGATCACCCTTAAATTCTGCATTTTCTGCAGGCAGCAGCATAGGATCTCATCCAATCCTCTTCTGCTGAAGAAACTCCTTTTCATCTCGTCATCTGCCTCTGATTCCATTCCAAACACTCAACCTCAAGAGCAGGAATGCCTCTTGATACACAGAATATTTGGGGCACGAGGGGCTCTCTGAAGAAGACAAACTGTCCGGTAGCACAAGGACTTAAAAAGTTTGAGATACTGAAATACAGGACTGCAAGAGTAGCACTGGGGCAGCAGCGAGGAGATGGAAATGCACAGAGGAAGAAAGGACCGAGAGAGACAGAAACTCACTCTTAGTTTCGTCCCCAGCCGCTGGTGAAGACCATGTATGTTCCATCGAGTCCAGAGGAAGAGCTTTTGCTATGGAGCCAAAACCCCTGGGCAGGGGTGTCCTAGGTGAACCTCTTGGAAATGTGCTACTGCTGTATGACGGACGGCCTGTGGAGGAAGAGTCTGCCAGGAGGTGAGGAGGCGACCGCAACCCCCAGCAACTGCTCAGAATGCTGGGGCAGGCGGGTTCCGAGCCCCCGCCCAACGCCACGCCAGCAATGCGGGCACAGAGAAATCTGGCACTGTGTCTGTATCCAGGGCGCTGTTTCAGTCCAGAGGAGTCATTTGATTTAGACTGCCTGTCCGTCAAGACCACAGCCCTGTCTGAGGCCCCAAAACATCTTGGAGAACCTATAGCTGGTGGTGTCCCTCCTGCCTGGCGTCCTTAGGCGGGTGCTCATCTCCTAATAAACCTGAGAAAGGTTAAACAACGGAGCACACCGCCTGCAGGGTATGAAGACTGCATTCTGTCACTATTTCTGACTTCATATTTGCCTGCGTTATCAAAAGCCAATGAAAACCACATCTTCCCTTTGTGTACCCTCTCTACCCCTCCTTCCTTTACTCCTTTTGCCATGAAGCTGAGTTATTTGGAAACAAACTCATTTTGAGGCAGACTTTTACAAATGCTTATATTAAAAGCTATTTAAATACCACTTAAAGCCAGTTTATAGGCTAGTTGCAGATTATTCTTGGAAATAATGTATTTTCAAGGCTGCTGGATTCACATTGTTAGTGCAATATAATTTTTAAATCTTTAAAAAAAAAAATCAGTTGTCTCATTTCTTCCACACACCAATTGTTCCCTGTTTAAAGGGAATAATTCCAGCTGTTTTTCATCAAAAGTCTTAGTATTTTCTCCACCCTTCAGAAAATGTGTCAATAGGCAATTTCAACAGAACTTAAGTACAGCTCTTGTTCTCCAAATAATGAGTGCTACTGATTGCTGTTGAACACTTTCAGATTACTAATATCTCCATTTTGTTTGTGCAGTTTCCCATCTACACAAAAGACTTACATAAAAATAACCAGCACAGACAATCGCTCTCTTGGCTTCCCAGTACGTTCCGTACAGCCCAGTTACGCTGCTCCGGAAGAAACAGGTGGGTGTTCGCTGCTAGATGGAGAAAAAATATGGGAGCAATTAGGTATTTTTCAAGTACCTGTAGATGTGGGGGCTGCTAGACTAATTTAGTTCAGCATTCCCACGCCAGAAGAACAGTATCGAAGGCACAGAGTTATTAGCAACCTGATCTAGTTAGCGGTGTCCCTGCTCACTGCAGGGGGGTTGGACTAGGTGACCTCTAGGGGTCCCTTCCGACCCAAAACTTTCTATGATTCTATGATTGTGGCCACAACTGGCCTGGTTTCCCACTTTTGATGCATTGTTCATGTATTGGCTACAGATTCCCCCACACTTCAATGCAGCTGAATCCATGGGAGAGAATCCCATCAAAAATCACTGTGTTTGGGTGAGTTTTCTAGTCAGGACTAATTAGGTTTTCTTCCAAACACACAGCACAGAGAGCTGTAGGGCTTTTGTGGGGCTCCCCGGCCGGGTAAGGTCTGGAGGAACCCCCATGAACCAGGGCTCCGGCCTCCCCCGCCTCCGCCCTCGCTCCAGAGGCAGTTCTGGGATTTGAGCTGGTGCCCCGCACTCCGAAGGGACGGCGCAACGCCAGGTACTTTATCTGTGGTGAAGCCAGGTGCGTGGCGGTACCTCAGCCTGCCCGAGCTGCTCGTTCCGGTTGCCCGAGGGCTGCGGGCCGGGGCAAGGAGAAGGGAGGAATCCCCGCCCGCCTCGGCTGAAAAACGGCTTTGGGGATAGGGGTGCGTGAGGCCAGCGAAGGGCCGGGCCGCGGGGCGGGAGCCGGGTCCCCGGGCGAGGCCGGGGCGGAGGAGCGAGGGGGTGAGGCCCGCGGTGGCGGCCGCGCCTCATGACAGACCCCGCCGTGAGG
>Ga0065711_1041085_pt1 | contig 16423 bp, 11 predicted proteins | sample Hoacrofraction12_FD_59098 | JGI IMG/M metagenome (GOLD analysis project Ga0065711, IMG submission 59098) | Hoatzin crop microbial communities from Cojedes, Venezuela - Epithelial fraction 12 v2 (version 2) | ecosystem: Host-associated > Birds > Digestive system > Esophagus > Crop | place...
GGGGGGGGGGGGGGGAAGTAATCAGTAGGTTCCAGAAGATCTGGGGCATTGTTTTGAAGCAAACTTTTGGAAACTTACCTCAAACTGAGGTTCATTAAAAGGAAGGTTATTAAAACTAAAAATGGAGGTGATAATGACTTCTGCAGCAGCCAAATGTTAGATCATGAAAAGGCGGCCATTCAGGCTCGTAATAAACTGCCAAAAGAAACAAACTGTTCAAAATACAGGATTCTTTACGTAAATAAAATTGTAGGCATTAGAGATGGAAAGGAGCTATTACTGTTCCTCTCTTCACCTACCACAACCGGATATTGTCTTCAGGCAGAGGACAATATTAAACTGACAATATATACAGCTAGCAATAAAGAGAAAGAAGGGAGAAAACATATCATGTCATCTTCAAACAGGAAGTATGTTCAAAGATACTAATCAAGTCTAAGGAATTTTATTACAACTTATTGCTTAGGCTTTTAAATTTACTTAAAAACATGAAGCACATAATTCTTTCCATCCTTTGGTGTGAAGGCCATTCACACTAGTGAAAATTGGGAAGAAATGCTAGCAAATGCTGCCCATTTTATACAGGTCATGAAAGGCTGAACCTGTAAAGAAAATAGGTCAAAACTCACACATGCTGTTTCCTGTGTTAATAAGAAGTGCATGGTACGTATCATTACAAGCTAGACTCTTTCCTCCTGTCATGATTTTGTTCCCAAGTAACACTGTTCCAGACTATAATCTGCACTATTCTGCATTCTGTTCCACTTTTGGAGGGTATAAAAAGCATACTTCTATGGCTAGAAAAGCCTTACGAACCCACAGCATGTTGTCCTCTATATCCTTCAACTCCAACATGCACTAGAGATTAGTTTGTATCTATAAAAAGAACTACAGCTGTTTGTGCTCGTCTGCTTACAAGAGGCTTGAAAAGCACATATTAATTAGGAAGAATTTGTTTGGGAGCACTTCAAAACTCTTGTGTGTTCTCCCTGTGTAACTAACAGCTTTGCCTTCCCTTCATCTCTCCTGACACTATAAAAATAATTCAGAAAGAAAGCCTACAAAATTCATTTCACCTGAATATGTCTCCAAGTGATTCACACTGTAACCCCAGTGGCATTTGGAATAAATCATTATTAGTTCATATTTCAGCTTCATCATAGCAGCTTTATTTGTATCCTATATCCTCTACTTGGCAGCCATTCTTTCCGCTTCGCTGTCTCTTTACACCCTTTAACACAGATGACTGATTGGATTAAAATAATTTAGGACTGAGATGATTCATGTTTCAGTTAAAGTCAACTGTACAGCCTGTTCTGCACTGGAGAGACTGCCTGTAGTTTACCATGCACCTGAGTATGTTCCAGTGACTTGGAGGTGTAAAAGGACTAGGGCGAAACTGAGGCGTTTCCCTTTGGCCTTTTGTCCTACAGCAGCTCTTCAGAGAGCAGCCTGCTGCCAAAGGCAATAGCAAGCAGTGCTGTGAGTTAACAGAGAAGCTCTTCACCTCCATGGACCTGAGCTCAAATTCAGACTTGAGTCACAAGAGAAAATGTTTGGTCTGATCATCCAAGCAATTCTGCAAAACTGCTGAGCAATTGGTCACTACTGGTGGTCCCGCAAAGCAGGTGCCAAGAGCCAGCGTAACAAAAGGCTGTTGCAAGTGAAGATCAAAGTACTGCAAAAGGCAGCAGTCACAAGTTGCCAATCTTTCCAGTTTTCACATACCGCCAGGGATCTTAGTCCCTACGTTTTGCAGGTTACAGCCTCATTTTCCATACTTTTGGAAATTGTTTCGCATCCACCACTGAACTAAAAAGTGTCATCACAGCATGTGACATTTTGTAGATTTTCACACATTCTCAGATAAGACAGAGTAGCAAAGAATATTTTTCTTGAAGTCATATGCAAAACCAACAGCAAGTCTGACATTCAGAAAAAATCAAAGGCACCTCCAATGCTTTTTGGCTGATTCTACAGCTCTTCAGGGCGTAACATTGGTGAGTTGCATGTGTTCTCATTTTCCTCAGTGTGACTGGTGCCATTTTTTACTTAGGCCATTCCAAGAAGTGCTGCCCTCTTCCTCTGATCCCTCAGTGAAAGACATTACCATCTCAGTAACTCTGACAGCGCATCTGTCTGTCACTCCTTCTGAAACCACTGTTTCCACAGGGGTCTGTTGAGAGAGGGCCGTTATCTGCGAAGAATGTTAGTATCAGACAATGGTATTTCAGTGACTGAGCAACAGGTATCTCAGTTCAAACACTTGTGCTTGTAGCCTTGCAGCTGTTAACGTCATAGGTACATAAGGAGTCCCATATTATAAGTAGGTTTATATAAAAGCAGTCTTAAAACAAAGAAATAAGATATTAGTACTGACATTCCTAGCAACCCTGGACACGGGTCACAATCCCATAAACATTTCATGTAGAATTAAAAGATCACTATTCCTTCCTTACCCCATCAAATTCATAGCATAAATGCTCATTTTCAAACTCATGCAAAGTTCACAGTTGCCAAGATTTATAAGTTGTCCTATTTACATCCCTTTTAAGGACAGCAGACTGAGTTGATCATCAGTGCAAGCTTAAGAAAGCCAGCGAAGTTTCTCTAGAGCAAAACTAGCCCTAACAGTCTAATACAAAGCACAAACAGTAGTAAGAATTTTTTTTTTTTGTAGGAAAATACTTCTTTTAGTTACAGGAGTGCTGGCAGAAGCAGGGTTGTGCTGGAGACACAGCACAGGCATTCTATGTACCTGGCTCACAGAGCAAAGCAAATGCTGCAAGAGTCACGTCAGCATAGGAAAATGCTCGCGCATTTTCCAAAAACTGATATCACCTCACTGTGTATAGAGATGTCAGGATCTCATGACATTAGAATACAAAGCTGGCCTCACGATGCTTGGTTTGCATATTACCTACAAACACTTTTTGGTGATGAAATTGGCTCTCAAGATTAAGATTCACTTGAAACTGGGGGTAAATAGTAGGATCAGTGGCTGGGAAGAATGGAAAGCGATTCAACCCTCTTTACAGGAAGCTTTTCCTCCCTATCCTTCTGTTTGTTTGTTTTTTTCTTTTTAAAATTACACAAACAGCACTATTGATGCAAATCTAGTACCAAAGATTTTTTGTTCATTTTCAGGAAAATTTTAACCAACCCTTGCCAAGGAGACTTTATGTGGGAGAACTTTTTAAGACCCACTTTCATTTGGGCTACTACAATACATACTCAGTCATAATCCATCAGATCTGTAACTCAGAAGCACAGAAATTCACAGCAAAACCGGTATAAGTGGGTCTTCTGATGCTGACTGTAACTTGAAAGATAAGTAGAATTTGTAGAAATACCCTTTTTAACTTTATCAGGCTTTAGTCAAGCCTTAGGTATGCTGTAGAGCAGAGTGAGCTGCAGCTCAGGTTAAACTGTCTCAGCACTCAAACACAGACATAACCTGAAAGTAAAGCTCATCATGTGCCTCCTAATCCATTATTGTCTGATGTTTTCTTTTACGGAGTCGTATGTGATTTTCTAATATTACAGTTTATCCTGGAGATGGTTACCTCCTACTTTAGTAATGCGAAATTTTATGACAGCGCAGATGCAGTGTGTGTTGCATTATATGAATTTGTGCTTCTTCTTCTCCACAAAGAATCTGCTCTCAGTATCATCGTCAAACTTCAGCATTCTACTTTGTTCTGAATAATTAGCTTCACCCACTAAAAAATGAACAACACATATGTAAAAACATTGCTAAGGGGATCTTTTGTGAACCATGTTTTACCCACAATGTAAAAACAAAGCCATTATTCATTTCCCTCCACATTTAGACTTCACTGCAACTTCCACATGTGTACAAGAAGATGGTTCAGAAACAGACAGAAAAATCTGACTGTGTCATTGGATAGCACAAGCTCTCACATGTAAAGTTTCATAAAGGACATTTCCTGAACAGGCCATGGGACACTTACAGGCATACTTACAAGTGGTATATGGTCGCCACTGACTGGAAAAATAGAATAGAAAATCCATACCCTTCCACACAGTGCCATGCCTGAAGGGTCACACAGAAAGTGATTGTACCTTTAATGTAACAGCACTTCCTTCAAAAGCCCCAGTACTTACAAAATGTGTTACACATGCCCAGATGCACCCTTTGGAATGGTATAATGGATTTTTCTAAAGTTTTTCAGATGCCTAAAGTGAATCATGTGCATAAGCATTTACGCAGCCCCTCAGGGCACACAACTGAAATGAAGGACCTAAGAGTATGTTAGGTCAGTACTAAAAGTTACTGAATTTTAAAAAATATTTTTCCAGTCTAGTATTTGCTCCTAACTCCATGGAACTGTACATTAATAAATTTCCTAAGTTTCCCATCTTTTAAAGCCAAGGTTAATACTGAGCTGGGCTGCAAACTGTATTGTTATTAAGTCTACTGTGATTTGATGTAGAAAGCAGTAGTTTAGTATAACAAAACCCTTACAAAGAGGAGGATACTCCTGAGAAAATGCACAAAAGTTGGAATCAGAAGTCCAAGATTCTGTTTTTGGTTTTTTCCACATTTTCTGTGTGACCTTGGGAAAATTACTTCATAGTCTCATGTCTCAGTATTTCTACCTGTAAAATAGAGATAATATTCTCTTCATCGTTATGAGGCTACTCTCATATAGCTTTTGCAGTTTGTTCCAAGATTTACAACTGGAAATACAATTTCTTTTTTCCGTTGTTCACATTTTCTTCTTTTACTATATGATTATCAAAAAGTCTAAACTATAGTATTACATATGAAAGTCAGAGATTGTTAGTGAAGTGGATAAGAGATATGTAGCAATTAATCTTCTCAACAGGAGTTACTCAACAGAAATAATTCACAGACGCCCACCAAGCTGACTGTAGTTATCATTTACAGGTGTATTTTACTTTGTAGCATGAGTCAAGTAGAATCAAGCTTTCATATGGTAAAATCTAAGTAATAAAAATAAGTATCATGCAACTGCGTACATTCTTTGATCAAAGAGCCTGATATGTAATAACGTATTCCCTTGAGGAAGCTGAATATTAAAAAGCACTGGATCAAATTTTGCTTTATGGTACGTAAGCAAAAAGGAAAACTATCTGTGGAGAAGGTGCTGAAATAGATCTATGGGGAGAAGCAACTAATTAACAGGAGATGATGTGAGAGAGGGATCCTTGAAAGAAGGCTGAGCCCTCATAGGTAAGGCTTGTCCCTTGAAGTCAAAGTCAAACAGACAGTAGAATCATTTTCAGGGTTTTCTGCTGTGGTGGGTTGACCCTGGCTGGATGCCAGGTGCCCACCAATGCCACTCTATCACTCCCCCTCCTCAAGTGGAGCAGAGAAAATCAGATGAAAGGCTTGTGGATAAAGACAGGGAGAGATCACTCAACAATCACTGTCATGCACAAAACAGACTTGACTTGGGAAAATTAGTTTATTACCAATCAAATCACAGTAGGATAATGAGAAATAAAACCAAATCTTAAAACACTTTCCCCCCAAGCCCTCCCTTCTTCCTGAGCTTAGCTTTACTCCCAATTTTCTCTACCTCCTCTCCCCGAGCGGTGCAAGGGGACGGGGAATGGGGGCTGCGGTCAATTCACCACACTTTGCCTCTGCCACTCCTTCCTCCTCAGGGAGAGCACGCCTCACACTCTTCCCCTGCTCCAGCGTGGGGTCACTCCCATGGGAGACAGCCCTCCTCGAACTGCTCCAACCTGAGTCCTTCCCACGGGGTGCAGTTCTTCACAAACTGCTCCAATGTAGGTCCCCCATGGGGTCACAAGTCCTGCCAGCAAAGCTTCTCCAGCGTGGGCTCCTCTCTCCACAGGTCCTGCCAGGAGCCTGCTCCAGCGCAGGCTTGCCAGGGGTTCACAGACTCCTTTGGGCACCCACCTGCTCTGGTCTGGGGACCTCCCTGGGCTGCAGGTGGAGACCTGCTCCACTGTGGGCCATCATGGGCTGCAGGGACAACAGCCTGCCTCACCAGGGTCTTCACCAAGGGCTGCAGGGGAATCTCTGCTCCGGTGCCTGGAGAACCTCCTCCCATTCCTTCTTCACTGACTTTGGTGTCTGCAGAATTGTTTCTCTCACATATTCTCACTCCTTTCTCTGGCTGAAGTTGCTGGGGTTTCCAACCCCCCACTTAACTATGCTATCCCAGAGGCACTCCCACCGTTGCTGATGGGCTCAGCCTTGGCCAGCAGCGGGTCCATCTTGGAGCCGGCTGGCCATGGCCCTATCAGACACAGGGGAAGCTTCCAGCAGCTTCTCGCAGAAGCCACCCCTGTAGCCCCTCCTCCACTACTAAAACCTTGCCATGCAAACCCAATACATCTGCTCTATTAATGGGGCAAAAATCGTCAATGGAAGACAGGAGTCATCAACCAGTAGTGTCATCCAGAAAACAAGGGCAACATTAACAGGATGTAGCACCACAAAATCAAACCAACAAGATTTTCACAATCTTCCCTGGATATTTCCTAGAATGAAAATCAGACAAAACTGGGTGGTGCAGCCTGCTCTGAACATCACATTGTTGTTTCTGTTCTGCCCAGACATGGGCTACCCTTTTCAAGGCCAAGTTCTACTTTCATGCACAAAAGAGCTCCATTAATCTCAAAGGATTTTAAGTAGGGCAATTCATCAAAGTCTGAACTGCAACAAGTGTTAAGAATACACTAAATCTCAGCTATAAAAGGAAGGAATGAAGGAAAGAATAAGAACACATTCTTCAAAAATTATAGAAGCATTTCTAGTGCCTAGAGCATGTAGCTGTTACCACAGTGCACTGGATTCTCTAAGGTAACTGCCCAGTGCTGAGCTGTGACTTTCTGAGAAAATCAGCTCTCCATCAGACTTCAGGCAGCATCAACATACACTAGACTGGTCATAGTTGTAAACACATAACCACAGAACAGAGTATACCTTAATGTTTTGAGTCACAACACTACTTATTTGTCTATATTATACTTGCTGTGCAAGGTCACTTGAAGAAAGGAAAATAAGAAAAACAGGTTTAAAAATAAACCAACAAAGATTGTTTTCCTCTTTTTTAACCAAAAGTTTCAGAACTGAATTTAGAAGTTCTTCTCCAATGCTATTGCTCACCTTCATTCTGTTGTGCAAACTGCAGAGAGCCTGCTCAGCTCAGTCCACATGAGATTCTTCTCATTTTCCCTACTCCCAGCAACGAGAGAACAGTCAACTCTTTGCTCGTTAATCCATGGGGCCAGAGGGCAGGCCTCCACTTACTCTTTCCAAGGACTTGGAATGAAATAGCTGTTTCTCATCTGACTTCTCTTTGTAACCCTGATCTCCTGAGTACCCATAAGCCCAGGTCTCCGCTCCCTTCTATCAGGCAGATCCTGCAGTCAAACATTCCTTGTCACTCATCCCAGAGACAATCCTGGAGCAGTCCGGCTTTCAAGCCCTCCCAGCAGTATCACCATCTTCTTCTAGTTCTCACTAGTTCACACTTCTAGGACCCCTTTCCAAACAGTCCCCAATGCCCTCATGTGCCAAAGCTAGCATTAATTCAACACAGCCCCCTCCTGGCTTTTAAAGAAACCATGTATACTTCCACCTTAGCATGCAAACAGATGGAATCTGGGTTGATAATAACCCTCCAACTGTTACTTAAAAATACGAATCCTTTTGATGCTGCTGTCCTCAGTTGAAGTCTCTGAGTAACAGAAGCACATGGCAGAACCCTTAATGTGTATTGATACATCTTATTCGAAGTGCTGTTTTCCAGATGCACTGGTTAAAACTCACTTTCTGCTGCTGCTCAGTGAAGTAAGAAGAGAAATTCATCTGATGAAGGACAGAGCTGAGGTAGTAGCATCAGGCAGCTCCATGGTTGGTCATATTCACTGCATAGATTACTTCTGAAATTCATTCCTCTGAAAAAGAAAAAAACACACCAAACTTTCAGGTCCTGACATCATCATGTTCAGCCAGATGAAGAATAAGTATCATGCAGTAAAAGCTGTTCTCTTTGGGCACTGCAGAGACCATTTATTTCAACTGAAGGAATTCAAAACATGAAAACTCCATGAAACATCATGTGAAACTCCATTTCAACAAATCACATCCACTTTAATTCTTGCTTTACCCCAAATTGTCACAGTAGAGGATGGCCAAAGGCAAAGGAAGCAAAAAAGAAAACACAGTTCAGAGTACATTCAGAGTACTCATTAGCACTGCATCAAAATAAAGTGACTGTAAATAAGCGAGGGAATCCTGAAGTGTTGCAAAACACAGTAACTTCATATGAAACATGCCTCTTCTCTTTCCCATTGTGGGCCACTGTCAGAAAAGGAACTTAGAGTTACCATCTTGTGACACATTTCTCCTTGCTTCTTTCACTGACTCAACCCTCCTTTATTTTTTTCTTACGTGTAGGAGCCATACCATAGCAATTTCAGAGACAGAGCTAAGGAGGCCGCAGCATGCATTAGAGAGCTGCATCTGCAGCTTCCCTTCATTGTGCTGTTTCCTGAAATAGAAAGAAACCCCACCACAGCTGAACCTGTTCCATTTTTACTGTGTCCCAGCACAAAGGCAATTGCTTATTAGAGCAGGTGATGCACAAGGCAATAGTGTGAGCTGCCTGAATTCCAGCTTTTAAAAATAAAATTATTGCAGGAGTTTTCCAAATGACACAGCTGACTGTCCAACACCATCAGAACCCATTTCTGGGAAACCTAGGATTTTGGTTTTAGATAAGATCAGTGCATTTCTTTTGCCAGAATATGGGCAAGACCACATGCCTTACCAGAACAGCCATACAGGTAGGAATGGCATGATAGCAGTAAGGCCTTAGAGCATAATGCTTCGGCCATATGAGGTGTATCCTGATGGAAAGTGGGTTTCAGAGAGATGTAATTTCTCATCCACTATTTAAGGAAGATTCTCTGAACAGAAAATCATGGTAGTTAAAGCCCTTCACAGGGATCTCAAATCAGTTCTGAATTTGACAGTTAAAAATGTTAAAACAAACAGTCCTATGGCAATAAAGCAACACTCCCTACTAAGCACTTTGTGCCTTAGTGATTAGTTGCCTACTTGCTTAAGGTTTTCACAATACTAGTATTTCTTCCCCTGTTTTTCATCTTTCAGGACTGGAGACAGAGCTTTGAAAAAGGACCCTGCTCGTGCAAAGGATATTCAATTGCACTTCAGCAACTGAAGCTATTTGAAAGTCCCAGCCTAAGTACTAATGCAACAGTCACAACTATTACATATTCAGTGCAAATTACACTCAAAACATCAGTTGATTTCACAAGTCCAGACACCGTAATGTTTCTGTTTCAACATATGACTAACTTGTAGGCACTTGCCTTTCTCTGCTTCCTCCCTCCAAGGGCTAGTGGCTTGGTTCTACTTAAGAAACATTGGTTCCAGCAGCATTATTTGACTTCAGTTAGTTATAATTTGACCATTAATATTTTACTTGATCTCAGTTTGCAAGGTCTCATCAAAAGAAGAAAGCTCATCATGGAGCACATATTTCATTGGAACTTTCATTCCAGTCCCTTTGCAGCTAATATCCAATTTGTAAAGGAAAGGGCTGAGGAACAAAATAAGATAAATGGAATAAGGAATAAGACATTCCTGCTGACTTGTCTGGGAGCTCTGTTCTTGTTAACTCGTGCATTCCTCTAAACATGGGGGAATTGAATCAGGTTACTCATATAACATGATCCTGAATTTGTATCCCACTCACCCTCCCCTAGGCCACTGAAACTCAGTTGGAAACTTGGCTGACCCTAAACAAACTATTTATTATTGAAATTGCCAATAAAGATACATATTAAATTCATTTGTTTATTTTACTTATTGTGATTGAATTGAGGTAGTCAAGAACTTTTTCTTGACGTGGTGTGCCTTTCTCTACCAGTCTTTCATTCTGCTTACTGTGTAAAAACTTTGTGCAAGTGCAAATTACACAGCCAATATGTCAGTTCCCATCTTACATGAGTTGTACATTTCGCTTCTGGCCATCAACACATTCCTAACCTTTCTCCTTCTCAACTGAGAAACAATGTTCCTACACACCTTTCAAATACGAAAAAAATACCACTTGGGAGAATCCAGCTAAGCCAGCTAGCACATTCCCTCACCCTGTCCTTCTTGGTTGAAGTTCATTTCCTCCCTTATTCCCAGCACAACCAAAAACACTAAGAAAGGAATGAAAGAATGTGTGAATGAAAACTGAGACGACTTTGGTTAAATCATTATTAAATAGCCAAGTCCTTATCTGAAGCAGTTCTGTTTCTGTCACCGTATTTTGTTGGAGCATTTGGCTATAGTCAACTGATGTTGAATAGCAAATGTTTGCTTTTGCACATATTCTTATGTGTAGATTTATGTAACTGGTAGGACAGACTGCTAGCACAAATGTATTAAATGAAAACTGCTGGGTTCGGGTTTCAGTCCAGTTTGTTCTATTTCTCTTTTAACAGACATACTGCTACAATAATAGCTTACTCCAGGTTATCGGTTCAGGTGGTGGCATTAAACAAATCTATTTTGTGCTTCAAGGACCAGGAAAAATTCTGTGGGATGTTGAAAAGTGGGGCACCAAGATGGTACCCTTCGAAAAAAAACATATACCAGCAGTCATTCTCCAGTGGCTGCCAAATTTATTTTAAAACCATTATCTTTACCTGCAACTACAAACTGGCCAAAGCACTACTTGTAGGCCACTGTCAGAAAAGCGACTGAGTCAGTTCACATGTTCTATTTACTGCTAAATGAAAAATTCTCAGAAAAGTGCGGGTCATTTTGCTCCTCCTTTACTGCTTTGATGCGCTGAATCTATCAGCAGCACAGCAAAATATTTGCTAATTCCAGTTTGTTATGGTAGGTGAGCTGGGCAGTCTTTCTTCATTTGGATAATCTACAGTCCATATATTCCTTTATAAATACCTCTTTTAAAAGCCTCTAGGAATGCATATTTTAATGCTCACACATTTTTTTAGTGCTCAAGGAAAAGTGGTGCTTGAGTTAAGCCCTTCTTTGGAAGAGCCAACTGGCTCATGGTTTTCTCAGCTAAGTTTATCCTGGTCTTCGGATGTCACAAAATTGTCTCAATAAATCAGTAGGCTCAACTGAACAAATCATCAGATCGAGGCACGAAGTAATCAAACTGAACAAGACTCATCTGACACTATTTTGTGGTAAGTATCAAAGATAATCCATTCTCAGTCAGAGTATGGCACTAACTCCCTCTGTGACCTGACAATTTAATTTACTGCGGTGCCCAAGTTTATCTGTAAATGGGGCCATAATTTACTCTTGGAGAGCTGCAAGGCAAAATTAGGAAGGTTTTGCATAAAGGTTGCAAAATGTAACCTTTTTTCCACACTCAAACAGAGCATTAGTAGTGCCTGTTTTAAGGAAGATGCGATGATGGATTAATCAGTCTTCGACTGAGAGATGCAGAGAGATATTGAGCGAAACAGGTGGGAAGAGATTCACAACTCCTTTCCCTTCATACAAAGAGCATGCATTTACAACTGAAGACTTAGAGTTGAACAGTGATTTGGAATTAAGAGGCCAAGATTTATCTAAACTCACTGAAAACAGATCAAGTTTTAACTTAAAGAGAATCCTAGCTTTTCTTCTGCCTAAAATCAGAGCACAAGATTTGTGGATATTGTGTAGTCAACACCGACATTTTGAGGCTGGATTGGCCCCAAGTATGTAAGCAGCCTGGGTTATGAGTCAAGCTATGTTGCTGGGATTCATCCTGCTGCCAGTCCATCTTGAACTACCTACTGCCATAACTTTGTCTTTACCCTGTACTAGGAACGTTATGCTAATAATGTAGCTCAGGAAAGTGATGGGAACAGTCCAAGGAGGTTACCATAGGGACAGCCTTCTTCTTTATGTTTGACCAAAACTCTAGACTTGAAACTCACAATGTTTTATTGAACTCTATGTAACAGCTTTGATGTTTTGATTGTTTCGTTTGCTTGTTTGCTTGCTCTTGTGTTTGGGCAACATAAGGAACTTTGCAAAACTGGTAAAATACGACTGAAAATGGGAACGAAGTAGCTGTCTTACAAGGATAAAATTACCAAAGTAGAGTCACTCTAAACATACAATTCTCATCTGAGCTGTGCTCGCTACATTTTCCTAAGATTTTCTGTAAAATTTCTGCAAAATAAAATAATTCTGAAGATCCAACATATTGAGATTCCTATAGCAGCTTTTTTTGGCAATGCCAGAAATTAAGTTACAACCCCACATGAATCAGATTGTTAACTGGACATACCTATAGTCCTTATTTAAAAGATATTCCTTCCAGTCTTGTATCAGAAGGGAACTGAAAATTGTGAGTTGTTTTGCACAGTGAATAAGCACATTGCTTATTCATTCGCTAATGACAGAAGGAACAGATCACTGAATCTCCTGCCCCCTTATATAGCATGCGTCAAGGACTGTGAAAGTCAGAACTGCTAAGCAATAAGCAATCACAAATGGAAAGGCCTCATATACTGGAGCTGTTATACTCTGGGTAAATGACAGTGCAAATGCACCCCGGATCTGCACTCCTCTCATAGTTAGCACTGCTGTCTGAATAGCCACATCAAAGTCACCATAGACAAATAACACCTACACAGCCCTTCAAAACCAAAGGTAATATCTTGTCATTGGTCATAATCAAGCAGAGGCTCCCTGAAAGCCACGCTGATCACTAGTTTATTCCTGAACTTGGAACTGTAACCCCTTCAGCTGGGCAGGGAATGAGACCAGATGTCAAAAGCATTATCCCGGGAGAAAGCACGTCCATATTTTGTGCTGCAGTGTATTTACTTTACACACTGATTTTGCTGACACCATCATTGGTGAGGAACCCCTCAGCAGCTGAAGAGGCCAGCCTTGTTGGGCACCAATCATTCTTTTATGTTTCCATCCATGATGGTTGTACCTTCCGTTTACAGTTACTCTTAACTAAAACTGTGCAGACAGCTTACCAAAATGCCTTATAACCCTAATTAAATTATATTGCAGAAATTAATGAAAAACAAGGGATTTATTCACAAGGAAAACAATTTTTCTGTGACTGATTTGAGGCTGAACAGCTAATGCAAGAGCTGGGAAGATCAGATTGTGATTAGAAGGAAGGACAAAAGACTTGGAGAAAGACTTCTGGAAAACCCAGGCTTAGCCCTTGGCAGCTATCTGAATTTCTCAAGAAAGGAAATTTCCCAGGCTGGAATGAAACTCATGGGTCAAAAGCAAATCACGCTGAGTGAGTCACAGAGAAAAATGGACAGCTAAATCTGCCAGTAAGCTACTTTCCAGAAAGCAAATAGGATCGTTTGCACAGTATGGCCTGCCAGAGTAGTCTCAGCCTTCAGCTATCTGTACTAAGTGGTGATCCTGAAGGTGTTTCACTGAACTATTCCAAAGCCATTGGTAGGTCAGTAAATGTATTTTTGAAATGCTATTTAAAATGCAAGTTCAATACTGTCACTAGTGCTTTCTAGAAGAAGAGAACAGAGGATTTTGTCCCTCCAAAAGACAGGCACAAGTTTCTGGGAACATGTTTGTAGGCTCATTTACAGAGCGCTGAGCAGGCAGAGCTCCCATGCTTTCAAACTCCCTGGCCTTGAGTGACTTAATGAGCAACACACAAGATAGTGGATTCCACCCTGTTTCAAACAAAACCAAATCCTGAAGCAAAACTGACGCACCACTTATCAGAACAGGATTATGGGCCAATTTGCAGTCATTCTTGCTGATGCGTTTATCAGAGAGCAGAAAATTAGGTTGTTAAAGGCCTTGTAAACATTCAGGTATAAGCCCTTAAATCTAAATATGATTTTTTTATACCACATGTGGAATGGAATAATCTAATGGATCGTCACTCTATGCATAATAAAATAAACATAATTTCTCTGCATCTGGACCATGTTTTCCAGCCCCAGTCCTCAATTGTTCTACTTTACAAGGCTTGCTCATCTGCAGACCTACTTGTGGTCGTTTTTCAGCTTCTGTTATTTAAAGAGAGCATCTAAGAGACAGCAGAGTCAATGAGGAATTCAAAGGATGACAAAGAGCTACAGCTAACTCCAAGAATAACAAAGCATGTATTTTCACGCTGACATTCACTAACATAGATACCACTGAAAAAAGACTCTGACAAAATTCCCACCCTTTAAACACACTACTGAGGGTCTGAGAAGGGTTTTAAATGCACATGCCTACAGCATATGATGAAACTAGTACAGAGCACAGAGAAGTAACCGTGTGCCACAGAAAGTCAGATCAGATTTTGTCCTCATTTATTCCCACCTATTCTTCCTAAAGTGAACCAGATAGTCTTGATGCAAACACGGTATGAACTTGCACAAGAGGGAGGCTTACAGCATGGCAAAAGCATTATTCAGAGTTGAAAAATTAAATACCTCTTTAAGTTCTGAAGCTTTCTGGCAGAAGAGGAATAGATATTTCAGTCTTTCGTTATACCAACTTTGGGATCAAATAATCACTTCCTTGAATATCACCTCATTGCACAGTTACCACCTGCAAAAATCCATTATTTTCATTAATTGGTAGATAGAGAAATATCTATCATCATCAGAGTTGGTTAGCATCATCATATGTAACTAAAGATACATGAGTTTAAATAAATGGATTTGAGTAAATTTCTTACATTTTACCACACAATTTCACTGCTACCTCAAGACGAGCAGGCAATGGTTCATAGTTCTGATAATTGTGTAATAAGAAGCAATTCTGAAAAAATACTTTGGCATTTCCATGGGTTGAGGCATCAGTAGCCACAAATGGCTGGTTTAAAATCAATTTTCTAATTGCTTTCTTTATTAAAAGAGAAGTTGAATATGATGCTGTCAGCATCAACATTTTTTTCCCTAATGAGATGTATAATTTTAGCTATGAATGAATTTTGGAAAAAGTGATATGTAATACACAGTTGAAAATTAAGTGATCTATAAAACTGACTGTGCACAATGCTATGGTACACTTTTCTTCCTTCCACAGCAGCCATCCCATTATTTTCTGTATTGTCATATTTTTTTTGGGGGGAGGGAAAAAAAGTTGCAACGATTTTGGTTTTGTAATCCATGGTAAAATTGATCCACTCTATTTGCACATTGCCTTAGACCTGATAAACCTTTCATATAAACTGCACTGTCTTGTGGTAACTGTTGATAACTTTAATGCTGCGTGAAAAGCAATGTATTCAGGCATTTCACAAGATGCAGTGTCTGCTTTGGGGACGTAAGCCGACTTGTCAGTGGAATATTTTTGCAACTACCACTAAGTCACAAACCATATGAATATGAACTTTGGCCAAATATGAATACAGAAATAATTTCGATCACGATTTCCTGGCCTGGTCCGTGCATCCTGTGTATCAGACCAAAAGACCCCACTCCACGTCCATCCCAGTCAGCGCTCAGTCACCCTGCACACTTGGAATAAAGAGACCTCGGGCTCCGTAAGATGAGAAACGCTAACCCCCAGCTCCAGTTCTTGCAGGCAGGCTGGGGCTATTGCAAACGGCCGCTTCGTACCGCAGCCACGCCGCGGCGGGGTCTGTTCCCGCCCGGACCCCGCGCAGCTCGCGCCACGCCGCGGCCCCGCCCACCGCGGCTCCGAGGCGCCTGTCCCTGGTGCTGACGGGGCACGCCGGGTGCCAGGGTTTCAGCGCTCGGGAACAGGCTTTTTTTTTTAAATTATTTTTTTAACACAAACTCATACAGCCGTGCCTCAGTCATTGCGCTGAGAAACAGCTGCCCTTCTGGAAGATGCTTTTGGGAGCGGACTATCAAAAACTGACACAGCACTGCGGAATGGAGGGGTGTATGTCGTGGGCAGCTTCGGTCTTGACAAAACTCAGCCGCTGTACGAAGTTACCGCAAGGCTAAGTATTAAAAAATCAAAAGGGAAAAAAACTCACTTAAATTCAGGTGGGCAGTTATGTTGTTCACGCTGTGGTTTTTTTCAAAATTGCCTTCCAAACCCTTTTTCTCCTCTTGGACTGCCGTTCTAACTTCTCCACTCAGTTAAAATGACCATTACCTCTCAAGACCAGTGAACCACCGGGGGAAAAAACCCCTTCACTTCCACTTTTCCTCGGGGGAAACCCCCGATGTCACGCGTGTTCCAGACGTGAGCAAAGGGGAGTGGGGTGAAAGCCGCAGGCTCCAAGCTCGCAAAGCATTAGAGCTCTTGCCGAGCTCGGGCGGCACCCCTGTTTCCCGCCTAGCCCCCCCAGCCCGCTGCCAGACGAGGAGCCCACTGCTCCCTGCGGGGAGTGCCGGGAAGTCGGGACAGCACCCGCCTCCCGCGCCCCCTTCCAGAACGTTCCGGGTCCCTCCGGACGGCGCAGCACACACACCCCACCCCCCCGCC
>Ga0065711_1041086_pt1 | contig 16422 bp, 9 predicted proteins | sample Hoacrofraction12_FD_59098 | JGI IMG/M metagenome (GOLD analysis project Ga0065711, IMG submission 59098) | Hoatzin crop microbial communities from Cojedes, Venezuela - Epithelial fraction 12 v2 (version 2) | ecosystem: Host-associated > Birds > Digestive system > Esophagus > Crop | place...
TAAACTAAAACAGGGTAGGTTTAGGCTAGATATAAGGAAGAAATTCTTTACAATGAGGGTTGTGAAACACTGGAACGGGTTGCCCAGAGAGGTAGTGGAGGCCCCATCCCTGGAAACATTCAAGACCAGGCTGGACAGGGCTCCGAGCAACCTGATCTAGTTAGCGGTGTCCCTGCTCGCTGCGGGGGGGTTGGACTAGATGACATCTAGGGGTCCCTTCCAACCCAAAACTTTCTATGATTCTATGATTCTATTTCAAAACTCTCATCTGACCAGTGAAATGAGCAACCAAACACGTGCATGTCAACTGCCATATGATGGAAAGCAAAACTTGTTATATAATAAACCAATTTGCATTTGGAAGCTGAACTGCTCATATGACAAACTGACTGATGTTATTGTAATTCAGATCTGTTTGCATTAATGGCAGTAACACAATAATCTATATTAATAGCAATCACTGTTCATGCAGTAAGATATACCTGTCCAGATGCTGTGAACCACAAATTCCAATGTTATATTGCTCCTCCAGTTTCTTTTTAAATAAGTTGTAGTGTGCAGCTGCCAGATAGATATTCATCTGAGACCTCCAAGGCATCTCTTCAAGACACATTTGATGAAACTTCTTTCTGTTTAAGTAATTACTCACAATTGGTTTCAGCAGTACCACTAAGGTGTCACGAGCTACTTTTTGCAACTCATCCTTGCATTTCCTAAAGCAAAATATATGAAGTAGCAAAAAATGAAACTGTGTTTTCTGGAAGCTCTCGAAAAGAAAATAATGGTAAAGAAACACGGAAGCATCCCATTGCATATCCACAGAATTATATTAACTCAGAAACATATGACATATTTCTAGCAAAAGGATTTTTGCTGCTGTCAAGAAAAGCAATTGAGCCTTCCCTCTTTAAGTGCACTTAACACGCACTAAATCCTATCTTATATTTTACCAACTTCCATAAGATATTTGTCTTAGTACTTACAAAATGTTTAGCTCTGTGTTTGAAGTTATTTGTACCAAAATCATCCGAACAGATTATTACAGCAAATACAACATGTTTCTCACAGTCTGTTCAGGAGATGGAGGGTCTACTATTATACTGTAAATTTGGATCATTGTTTTTCTTGTTGTGTTTTGATAGCTAATCATCCTCAGTGTGAAGAAAACATTTTATTCCAGATTTGGATGTTTGGCTTTAATTTCCAGTCATAGATTTTCTTTATGTTTCTCTGCCAGATCAAAAAATTCTGTATTATCTGGCACACATACAATGCTCTAGTCAAATTAAATCTAATTTTTTGTTTTTTTTATAAACTGTAAACAGATTCGTTTAGTAATCTAAATTATTTTTCTGCCTGTTTTCCACCTCTAAAATGTGGGCGGAACAGTATACCATATGGAATGTTGATTATATTAACACAGCAATATTATTAAGGAAGATATGAAAGAGCAGCTGAAAAAGCAAAAATCTCAGGATAAGTTAAACATCCCCTCTTCCACTGAAAGCCATGAAAATCATGTGAAGTAAGGTAGGTTTGTTCTGTCGAGGAAGAAAAATGGACGGTTTATGTAAATATTTAGAAGATAGTGTATGGAAGACTTTTTTGAGGTTCTTTATTTAAAACACTTCCAGAATCAGTTACATGATTGCTTATACCCAGATATTTCTAGTTTTCTACTTGCTAACTGCTGAAAGCATAAGTGATGAAAGCACCAGGTAGTGAATACTACAAATTCTTTTAGGTCAGAAGGTACCATTAGCGAGTTAACCAAATATATACAATTATCTGCCAAAAGAAGAGGTGAATGAATTTTCATTTGTTTCTACCAAGAAACAGTTTTCTGAAAGCTTCAGAACTGACAGCCCAAAAAGACTAGCAACAGGATGACAAATATCACCGTGAAACTACCTGAACATCAGGAACAAATGAACAGTCTTTATTAGATTTCTAACAGGTAAGCTCCCCAAATCAGTTTGAAATGTATTATAGTATGCAGATTAACATAGCTTTTCCACCATAATGAATCGACATGCTCAAGCTAACGAAACTGAAATACAGTCTTCAATTATTAATACAAAGACTTCCAAATCTTCAACAGTTATTCTCTGAAACAGAAATCAGATAAATTCTGTTCTCTTGAGTGTAAGCCAATTTTATAGCAAACTAAAACAGAAAAGTAAGTGGACTGTGAATAAATTCATCCCTTTAATAGAAAAAAGTTTTAAAATACACACTTACATGTAAACTAAATTTCATTCAAAATATTTCGGTTCTGTATATGAACCTGGCAACTCACATTCATTTACCTTTGTGCTTCTGGAGTTTTCATTATGTTTGGATGTTTCATGAAATACTGTCTGAGAGTGTGTCTTTTTTGAATGGGACTCAAGGCTGCTTTTCTTGGTTTCTTCAAAGTTGATACCTCTGGTTTCTTTAAAGGTGAGGTCTCCATACTCTATAAAAAAATCTTCCATGAACATCTTAAATATACTTCAAATACTTGTTTATGCCTACGTTATCAATTACTTGAGATATACATGAGTTTGGCTTGTGTAGGAACAGAACAGAGCAGAAAATAATTTCTGGAACTGTTTGTCAAAATAAGACAGCAAAAGAAATATTTAATATTCCAGAAAGTTTTACTATTTTTCCAGAAGGTATATGTCAAATGCCTGACACTAAGAAGCCAGCCAGGTCCCAAAATATTTTATTTCATATACCAGTGTTTTTAATCTCAAAAATTATAATAGTTCTTTTCCTATTATTACAAATAGTAATATTTTGCAATGCAAAAACTGAGACAGAAAACTCTTTCCCTAATCTGTCTCAGATGCTAACAGTATCACAGCATTACTAGAAGGTTATGAGGGAGCAAACTCTTCCTCCAAAACGATACAAATCCATTAAGATTATTCTTACCTTCTACTAAAAGCAAAAAATTATTTTAAAAGAATTCTAAACAAAAAGCCTTTATTGTGCAATTAGAATATCTGCACAAGGAGTTAATCATGAACAACTACTCATGAAAAGATGTAAGTACAATGTATTGTACAAAAAGGCCTAAAATCTCCTTTTTTTAACGTGATGGTACCCAAAGCATTTCTTATTAACACATTGGTTTTTTCAAAGGGAGCTGATGAAAGGCAAGTTTTCATTAATTTTGGAATGCATTACTCCTCTGACTCAACTCAAATCCCTCACAACTGCTGGTGTTTCAGATAAATCCTATGCCGACTTTTCTTCTTGGTTTTAGGAGTGCAGAGGTGAGCTGAGGACTAGAGCTTGTATCCCTGGTTTTAGTAATTATGCATGTCTCTAGCTCAGGTTTTTATGAGACAGGTTTTTAAAAAATATTTTTGTGCTTATGGTATTGCTTCCCAGTAAAGATATACATGACTCCTTAAAAATAAAACTCACTTTCTGAAACTCCGCAAGTCCTGTAGTGTATCTATCTGTGCCTTCTGTCAGAGTGGGAGCACTTCCTTCTTGTGTTGAATTTCCATTGATACAGAGAAAGCGGTTGTTCCTCCTGATCAACAAACAAAGTTAAAAGCAGCAGCAGCAGCAGCATGTTAAACTCCTTTCATAGTTAAAGGGCTATCTTTGGGAACAGGTAGAGCACATGCAGTTCCTATTTCATTGGGATTTTTAAATTCAGCAGGTTTTCTTTCCTTCTTCCGCTTCAGAATATAGGAAATGCTCACTTTCAAGGTTTACTATAGAGATCTGAATTTACGGATAACAACTATCTCACTTTCCTAACTCCTAGTAAAACAAACCAGCTTGCTTAATTATCCAAATTCTACTACAGAATTCTGCAAAGAACTTCTTCATGTCCAATTTTTTTGGTTTTTTGTAACAACAGTTTCTGTTTACTATAATATATCTCCTTTTCATTGATTATTTGCCTTTTAAATTTTAGAAATATTGGTGTGCATTTTTAACAGAGTTATAGGTAAATTTCTTTGGGATCCTTGTAAGTGAGTGCCTACTATTTGGTTCCACTTATCTTTTCAGTATAGAACTTTTTTTAGACACTAAGAGTAGGCCCTGATTGATTTGTTTTTGATTAAACACAACATACTTTTCTAAGTTATCCCACTGCCTCATAATAATATGGCAAATGGCCATATTGCCAAGTGTTGTCTGAAAAGGAAAATTCTGGAAATTGCCGATTGTAGACAGGAGTTTTGAACAGACACAGCGAAGGGAGAGGTCTCCATGTACAACAAGGTCACAATACAGTATTTTCAGTAGCTATATGATCCTCTATGTTCATGGAACGTCCGCAGACTAAAAGCCATGGAAATTACTCCAGATGGGTCTTTTACCCAGATGCAATTTACAGTTTCTGCTGTAACTGTGACACTGGTGAACCTAAGTAGCAGTTTTGCACTAGTACTATAATAGAGATCTACCTTTTCAAGTAAACTTGCACATTGCCTGCCCATTCCAGAACACATTGAAACTTCTCTTCATTCAGGATTTTGTGCAAAACTTGTACAAAGAACTCAAGAAAACGTGATTTCTTTCTGAATTTCATCACTGCAATAAAGTAACAAATAACACAGTTTTCGTGTTATACAAATAACACAGGTTTCTGAATTCAGCTATAACTACAGCTACATATGTCTCAAAGCACATATTTATGTCATGTTGCATGCTGATGAAGAAAAGGCATACTGATACTGAAATCAGACAGGTCATGATACACGACAGCAGTTGCTAAATTCTTCTTGTGACTAAAATCCAGAATCACAAGTTCACTCTATTTGCACTCCTAGAATGACAAACATTCTAGGGAATGAGAAAACCGGTTTGGAACTATTTTTGTATCATGCAGTACATGGTGCACAAATATTTTATAACAATATTCAACATGCCTAGTTGTACACATGCCTGAAAATCTCAAAAAAACAATAAAGCAAGTATAAACAAAGCAACTGCATCCTATTCATCAAGGTTGCTCTTCTCAGTGACAGTCACATTAGCGTACAAGCATCATACAGTTCTCACTGCAGCAGTGGAGCTCTGTTGTCTAGATTTTAGGCAACTTTGTAATTGTTTGCAAACTGCTTTTACTGTTTGCTTGTCTTCATAACTTTTTACCATCAAGAAATAAATAAGTATTTATCTTATCTGAAAGCTATACTAATTTCACAGGCTAGGATCCATTGTTATTTTGAACACCAATATTAAAAAAAATAAAACAGTGGCAAAGGCCACATACTAGAATCTTAAATCCTATTTCAAAAATGCAAGTGTACTCAGACTTTTGTGAATTCCTTTTTCAGTAACATAATTTAATGTGGAAATGGGGTATCTCCATTTAAAAAGAACATTGCACAAAAACAGAATCTTTGAAAACTTAACAGAACTTAAAGCGAATGAGCTCATTTTTAAGGTTATTAGAAAATAAACATTATCCAAATTATTTAAAATATTAATATTTCATATGCTTACCATCAACATCTAAAATAATTTGTTGCAAGTATTTCATACATTTCTAAATGTGACTATAGTAAGAACCTTTTTAACCTATGTTTTACTTGAATTTTTATATTTGAGAACAAAATTAAGAGAAAGTTTCCAAGAGCTTATGCCATGCAAGTAGATAGCTTTACTGGCAAGTTTCTGAAGTAAAGAAGCCTTTACAGTTAAAATAAACACCAATTAACCTACCTTCTCGATAAGCATTGTTTGATGTCCAACATGAAATTACAGGGTAGAGGAACAAAGGATCTTCCTGTCCTGTAAGCTCTGATCCACGAGCTACATCAATAACCACATGAAACCCATTATGACAAGCAGTGATAGTGTACAGTAGAAACTCTACCTGGAATCATAGCTGAAGACTAGAAAAATCCTTCTTTAGCACAGAATTTGCTCTTAAATCTCTCACTGTCATCCAGAGAGAAATTCAAAAGCTTACTCTTTCCTTCTAACGTAAGTAGCTGTGCTACTTAAATAATGAAGAGCTTACGGATGCGACTGATGAACTTCCAGCTACCAGACTAATGAGCAGGATGTCTGGAGTTCATCAGAGGTCTGACAAAAGTCCATACAAATAATCCATGGAGGAGGACATGTCCAAAAATGTATTTAAAGCTATACAGCATGAACTGAACACATGATGCTACTCGTGACTAGTGCTTACAGACATGCTAGGCATGTGGATAGCATAAGCAGGTAAAGGAATCTTTTCTTCACCTAAATATTTATATAAATATATGTATACAAATGTATTTATATTATATTATAATATCTATATTAGATAAAGGTATAAATAATATATACAATATAGAGATATAAATAGGATAATATAGAGATATAAATGTAATATATAGGAGAACAATAACATAGATGCAAGCTTCTGAGAGTCAAACACAGCTGTGTTACCAGGTGATGAGCACCAGAACAATGTTACACATGCTAGTTGCTATTTTGCCTTAATAAAGAAATAAGACCTACAAAGTTTGTGCTTAGGCAAGTTCTGCAGTCAAAAAAGATCAATGCAGCTAGTGTCTGAAAAAAGCAAGGTTAAAAATGCACTCTGGAATAACCAGTTGTGATAGTGGATCGATAGCTACACCCTCCAGTGGAAGCAGTCAGTTGAATGCAAATAATGTCCAATTAAACAGGACAGTCAGCAGGACAAGCAGATTTTTAAAATTTTCTTTTTAGGACAAGTCACACCCTTTATTAGTACTCTCTCCTGTTTGACAGGTTCAAAAATATATCAAAAAAATGCTCACTTCAAATGAGCATTTTCACAGAGAATAATACCTCCTAAAAAAATTTAAAATCAGAAAACGTTTCAAATTTCAGAATTTAAATTGTACTATGTATGAAATATTTTTGTTTTCTCAGTTTCTTCTGAAAGAGGCAGATTCAGCTCTTTTTTATTTTTCTCGTAGACTATGATCCATGGAACTCTAAATGTTGATCCACTTTTAAGGATTTCTTATGACAAGTTTTTTTCCAAAGCATTTTTAACAGCATGCCCTACAGATGTGCACACTGTCCTGATCCACTTCTACGTATTTGTAAGGACAGCTGTAAACTTTGTTATTTGTTTTGCATGGCCTCAGCAGAAGACTCCAATTTGTATCCTGAAACGTACTGACAAATATGCTATTTCAGCAACAGAGCAGACTTCAGCCATCATGTATTTGCCAATTACTGAAAATGTGTTCTAACTGATCAACCCATTAATTTAACTTTCTACTAAGTAAGAATGGAACACCATTTTATTAAGTAACTCATGTAATTTTCAACTAACTTACAGAATTCATTCACTCTGTAACTTGTTCTGCAGGAACGCAGGCATCAATGTCAGCAGCAAAAAATGAAGGATCAGTGCATTTTTGCATCACTCTTTTTTATCCTATTTATTACAGGAGAAATGCTTTCTCTTCTAAGACAAATGCATATACAGAGATCATGGACAATAACTAGAACATGAGTCAGCAGTGTGCCCTTGCAGCAAAGACCAGTTGCATACTGGGCTGTATTAGGAACAGCATAGCCAGCACGTCAAGGGAATTGACTATTCCCCTCTATTCGGCACTTGTGAGACCACATCTACATTTCTGTGTTTGGTTTTGGACACTGTAGTATAAGGCACTGACATACTAGAGTAAGTCTGGTGAAGGGTCACCAACATGATAAGGAGCTAGAGTGCATGACAAAGCAAGAAGAGATTGAGAGAACTGGGTTTATTCAGTACTGAGAAGGCTAAAAGGAGTCTACGCATACCCAATAGGAGTAATACAGAATGTGGAGACAGACTGTCTTCATTGATAGCACAAGAGGCAACAGACACAAGGTGGAAATCAGAAAAATCCAAATAGATATTATGAAAACCTTTTTAACCCTAAGGGTCGCCAGCTATTGGAACAGGTTGCCCATAAATGCTGCAAAATCTCTTTCTTCAGAGCGATTCAAAACTTCACAAGTCCCAGAGCAACGTGATCTAATTGTACCTGTTTTGAGCAGGGGGTTGGAATAAATGCCTTCCAGAAACGCCTTCCAACCTAAATTATTCTATGATTCTATCCAGGGTCCAAGGAGTACAAGATGCCATGTTAATATAATGGAAAAAAAAAAAAAAACAGTCGTGGCTCTATGTTTTAAGTTCTAATCAAATTTCCTTTATGGGTCCTACTTATTAATTCATCTAACTTTGGCAGAACTATTAGTCTGAAAATTCTTGTGCTTAATCCAGACTTTCAGGTATTTTAAAGTTGATATATTCATTCCAGAGTTACAAGGTAGTTAATTGCTAGTATGCAGGCAATTCCTTCACAAAAAGGACAATTTCTGTTAACTTTCTTCAGGAAGCCTTTTCTCTAGTAAAGTTTCCTGCAGTGGTCGTTACTGCTAGCACTGGTAGGATAGTAAGACATGCTATAAATGTTCGCCACTGCATTTTCTGATTTAGGAAGATAAAGCAAGCCTAAATAACACTAAATCCAATTTACCCAGACTGGGAGAACAGATATATAGATATATATAGATATATATATATATATTTATATATATATATGTAGAAAGAACAAACATGACCATTCCTTTCTAAGAATGAATGAGTGTTTTGGTGTAAATCATAAAAAAGATGAATAAAAGTCATTATACACATCACTATCAGGTATCAATAATACCACTAAAATTATGATTTTGGTTGACTTATCATGGAAGACATTGGAAATAAAAGTACTTCTTAGGTAAATAATTTTTACAAATAAAACATAGAAAATTCCACAGGAAAATGGAAGAAGTGTTTTAAAAGTACACCCACCTGGTTTTGTCAGTCTGAGGAGATTTGATTCAAGCGCACTTAGATTTTCTGTTGCTTTTTCCATTGCAGCTAAATGGGATGTCTTTGCAGAAGTGGTCTGAAATATCCAATACTTTTTTATAAAAATTTAGCTTTTATCTAACTAAAACCAGCAGGTCAATAGTGAATTTTAGGTTAGATCTCAAGTCTTCTAATTCTATATCTGATAATTTAATCAATAATGCCTTATTTTTCTTTTCAAGCAAAATAAAATTGTTAGTCATAAATTTTTGTGTACAGCTTCAAAAACCTAGCTGTGATTCATTCTTGATTGATCTCCAAGGCAATGAATGGAGTTGCTCTGCCACCAAATACATTATTAGGAAAGTCCCACATGCTACTACAACAACATATTTGAACAGATCGGTTGACAAAATATGTTGTTTTCCAGAAAAAAACAATCTTTTGTAAATTATTTACTACCTACACAAATCAAAATCTTCCTCTGGAAAGAAACATTTTTTTTTTCACTTTGGTGAAAATGTAATTTTCAGTCAGCCCTACTTGGCTCAAGATATTATATTGTTCCTATGATCTTGGATTCCTTTCTCTTTTTTGGTATGAACCTGGGAGCAGCTAACACAAACTCAGTAATAAACAATGGAGAAATTTTTGTCCTGGATCCTATCAGTGTCATACAAATTTTCTCAGAGAAATCCTTCCCTGTAAGTTGATTGACTTTTTGTCCCTCTCTTTAATATATCTCAGTTTCATGCTCACACTGCTTCCTTTCTTCCTCCCTCATTATTCCTACTTTCTTGCCTCTTTTTCAAATCTCCTCTCCAGTAAAATCTCTTCTAAAATTATTTGAAGAAAAAACAGATAGAAAAGTATGAAGAATCAACACTTCATGTTGCAAGAAATCCTCACAACCTGCTACATCTCTTTGTAGTTTAAGCATTAAGGTCTTTGAGGTTGAAAGTTCTTCCTCCACTGAGAAATATTTTTCAGTCTACACAATTCCTGAGTTAGTCTCTTATTATGACTATGCTTCAAGCAGCTACTACACAAAATCAGAGGCTGAGTTTCTACATTATTTAGGATATTTTTTCTCTTCTTTACTTACACAATTCTTTAATTATTTTTTTCTGTCTAATAAAGCCATCCTGGAAACTGCATGTGAAGATCAGTTAGGGATGCTTGTATAAATATCTGCAGGATCCTCATGGCTCTGAACTGTAATATTGCTAACCCCTCTCCAGTTCAATAAGATGAGACCCTGTACCCACTGCAATCTGCAACTGGTCTTGACAAAGATGGCAACAATTAAATAGCAGCTTCTCAGCTGCACTTTGGAAACTCTTATTCTACAAGAAAACTCTTAGTCCATACAATCATTTGTAAAACAAAAAGTTAATAAATGTAATCTTCACAATAATAAATACAGTATTTAGAGAAAAAGTAAAAATCAGAGCAATTACTTTAACTTCTTTGTTAGTGTGTGTTTCTTCAGTTTTCATAGATCTTGACAGGCAGGGTGAGGTTGTTGGGGAGAAATCCAGTAATTTTTTCCCATAGTTAACAATAATTACTGCTAGTTCATATTCTTTCCATGAACGTAGTACCTATTGAAGAATCATTTATTATTTATTTTTGTTTTGCATAACATGTAATGTTTCATTATTGTCTACTTATAATTGTCAAAATGCATGAACATTATAAATAGAAATTAATTACTCAATCCTTAGGCTTCTTTCATAAAAAAACCCAGGGCTATAGACCTGTAAAATAATTGGAATTGCAGATATGTTATCTATGTGTTCTACTTCTGCTTAACCCATCCCTCAGAGAATAGAAAGATTTAACCAGAAGTATCTATTGCTGTGATTGACATTCTCCCTGTTCTCAGGCAGTACTGCTATCAAAGAATATAAAGGGTAACTAAATGATCCTCATTTACCTCTCTGGTATCAAGTGCACATTTGAAAATCCCAACTGTGTTAGTGAAAGGAGTGGTGAAATTTATTTTTTAAATTATGAAATTTATAAATGAACAGTGTAGGTAATGTTTTTAGACAGTTTTATCTTCTTTAGATAAAGCTCTAAAGGCCAAAGTGCTTCTACTACATGCAAGGTAACTTCATGTTAGGATGCTTGTCTTTGAGATACAAAATAAGTGTAGAGATTACTTTAGGATAAATACAGTATATGGCCTGACTGTAACTCAACAGAAAACTACATACCATGGGTTAATCAGAAGCATTTGCAATTCATTCATTCTGTTTGCTATTCTGTATGTTATTCTGTCAAAATGCTACCTCTAAAGGGGGAAAAAAATCAGCAATACAAGCAGACAGTCATTTAGCTGGGGCATCCAACAACAAACACACACTTTATCAAGGTTTCAAGGTTCCTGATAGGCTTTATTGGCCTTCATAGCCTCCATCTGGGCCCTCCCCCGATGGGGCCAGGAGCTCCCTTTCAGCTCATGCTTGAGCCTACAGTCCCTGCCTGCTTCAATGTGGCAGGAACGCTGGTCTCCAGCATGCTCCAAGCCATGCCTGGGCCTGGCAATGGATCCACTGGTCTGGACACCTGACCCATGGAGCAACTCCTCAGCTTGACCTCAGACTGATCCCATCACGATGGACCAGCCTGCTGGGCTGTGTCTGAGCCTAGCTACCCTCACCAGACCGGATCCTGACCTGCAGATTAACTTCCCAGCTTTAGCTGAGACCTGCCTCACCACCACAAGCTCATCCAATGACCTGGACTCCTGGTCGAACCTGGCTACCAGGTGCTGCCCTGCCAGCCCTGGCATTGCCCTCGGCTCCTGGCTCCCCAGCCCTTGCCATTCCCTGACACTGCCCTCATAGCCATGAAGCAACTGATTAATATGAAGAAAATTACAACACTAAGGCTTAAAATACTCATCTTTACAGAAAGAAGGAAAATTGGGTCTTCTTGCAGTGCACTTCTGAGGATGTTTGACACTGATCTCATCTTGTGAGTTGAGCATAGAGATTGAGCTCCTACAAAGACTCAGGCGAGGGATCACCAACACAGGGGAATCCCTCCAACCATCAGCCACAGTTCAGCTTCAGTATGAGCTCTTAGCTGACGTGTACTCAAAGCTTGAGGAAAGCTGCCTTTTTCAGCATCATACATCATGCTGGGGACTTTAACTCGAGCATGTCTCTATACCTGAGGAAAAAAATCCTACCAGTACCACGTTTCTTATCTCAGTAATTAGACTGAGCGTCTGAATCATAAATGTGATCTACAGATATGCATTATGGTTAAAAGTCAAGGTACTTATGTTCTTGCCAGCATGTGGGACTAAATAGTACAAAGTCTCTTGTATCTAATTAGCAAATAAGCCAGATATGCTAATCTGATTAAAACTACAAATATGGCCTCTTTGCAGTAAATAAACTTTTAAATTTATATATTACTTATAGGGCTTATTGAAAATAATACTCCCTTAAATGTAAAAATGCATACAATCATGTAAAATACATATTTCATGTCATGGAATAATAGTTACGGTCTATTTTCTGAACAAATGAAAATTCTCAATTCTATTAAAAAGTCAAAATGTCATTATTATATAGAACGCACTGATACAAAGGTACTAATAAATATTTTTATACCTTTACTATTTAAGAGTGCTGGTTCTCTAAGATATCACTCTGAAGATTCACTTACTAAATCTTTTTTCTTCTCTAAATGACAAGACCTGTATCTTAAATTAAGCTGTAAGCACAGTAACACACACCATACCTTTGCCGTATAAAATGAAGTACAAGCTATCATATGCTGAATACTCTCATAGCATCCTGCCTGCCTCCTCTGCAAAGTAGCACTTGGAATTTCTTGAAGGACAGCCAAGCACTTAATGAGGATCTGTAAATACAAGGGTTAAAACAATGTTTGGAGTCTGCAACACACTTACAAGCTGCTACTTCTGTACAGCCTATTGTATTTGATGGCAAACTTTAAAAATACTTTGAAATCTAATGAATAGGATGAAATGCTAGCTCTACAAAAGCCAATAATAAAATTTCCATTTAATTTAACAGTGTCAAGATTTCAACCACATCCCTTTGCAATAAATGACATGTTCACATAAAGTCACAGATACTAAATTACAGATACACGATGGATATTTTTGCTGATTTAATTAACATGAAATCAAAGAATGCCATACTCCTAGCAGAGGACTGCTGAAAAACATATCGAGCTGGTCCAAATTCTAAACGAAAGAAAAATGTTTCCGGTATGCTCTGAAAATAAAAGACTTTTTTCCCCATTTTTGTCTAACAATCAGACATGAAAAGATCCTACAACTAAATTACATTTCCCTATAATTAGGAAATCTGAAACAGGAATCATTTCCAGTGGCTAGCTGGGTTAGTAGGTCATCATGGCCAACAACTTCTTAAGCAAGAGGCTATCCCTGTATGCAAATAGAATTTTTTTTTCTTAACACTCCAAAAGACTTCTCAGGGCCCTGAGTGCCCCAACAGTCATTCCCTGAGCAGCCTCACCTGGGGCTTCCCTTCACACCTTCTGCCCAGGGGCCCAGAAGCACCAGCTAAGATCAGACTCAAGCCTTCTGCTCCTGCTTGAGCCATGGTACTGGTGTGCTGGTCTCCAGTTCTGTCTCCTGGATGGACCTTGGACCTGTTTTGCAGCCTTGTCTCCAGTCTCCAGCTCCCACTCCTGCAGCTCCTGACTTTTTCTCCTGGATGGACCCTGGGCCAGCCCAATAAACTTCAGCTTCTTCAGTCTCTCAGTGGACCCTCTAACCAATGCCCTGCTCTGTCTGCCATGTTCAGATGCTGCTAGTCTGTGCCCTGCCTGCGCTGCAGTCACATCATCCTTCCTCATAGAGCGGACATGCTCTTACTGCTGCTCCCTGACAAAACTACCTAATTATGGGAAAAAAAGTTGCATGTATCCACTGTATCCTTGCTAACTGTAAAAAAAACGTCTGCTGCTTCAGAAACGGCAGGAAAGGATTCGGGTACTCTGTTTTCAAAGAGAAGGTGCTTGCTTCTGGAAACGGGCACATGCCTGAAAACTAAAGACTGCATTATCAAAACACTGAATAGCCTTCTTTTTTCAAGAACAAAAGAAAACTATACAAAGCAAACATTCAAAAAAAAGCCATAGGCAAAGACTGCTTTTCTTTCCTCAAAATTGCTATCAGCAAACAGCATTGAAGTAGAAGCTACATCGTAGATTCTACTATAGTTTAGATATACCACCAAATCATCCTGAAGAAACAATCTATATTCTGCAGTTACTTTAGCATATCTGAGAGGAGAATCTGTGCAGCTTATGTGGAACATATGTGCACTGGGAACACATAAAACCATAAAAGGCTTTTCTTTCAGTAGCTAATAAGAACTCAAAGACTAGATATTTAGCTCTCCCACTGTACGCTCCATTATAAGTTTAATTTGAATCACTGTAACTGCAGGACTTGGATGCCAGCTACTTTGTCTTAAAATGCTCTCACCTGAACTACTGGCACTGAAGAAATCTTGTGATAAATAATTGGAGCAAGGAGACCATAACATTGTACAACAGACTGCAGGGTGTAACTTGCATCATTCAACCAATTGCTAAGTTCAATTGCCACAGTCATTCTTTCACATTCTGCTAATCTAGCGACCTGCAAAAGAAAACCACATTTTGATTCAAATACTAATCCTGTTGTTTTAAATCATCTGAGAGTGAAAGTAGACAGATGTTATTGCAGTTTAAGAAGCAGTGTAAGCAGCAAGTAAGATAAAAGTTTAAAAACGAATTTACATTGACACCTGTTAGAAGTATATAAACGAATGCAACATTATTCATGATTCTAAAGGGAGTGATTGTTCTTGACCTAATTGTGCCTTCTGAATTTACCCATATAATTTACAAAGTGTGGTAAACAACCTCAACATGTGTGGAAACGAAATTGCACATGCTAATCTCTCAGAGTAGGTAAGGGGAGGATGACAATTCCTTCCTTTCCCTTCCAGTTATCTGCTGCAGTCCTTACATGTGTGAGCAGCTCCAGTAAAGTCACTGAGTAATTGACTGCTCACATTTTTATGAGACAAGTACTTCAGCAAAGAAAGAGTGGAACAGGAATGTGATAACACAGGAGGCAAAGCTTGATTATCCAAATAAAAAAGAAAGTTTTTTGTGTCGTTAACATGCCATTACACTATAAGAAAGTCTGAAATAAAAGAAGCTTAGTTTTGAAAACCATGAAACCCTGTTGGAAGTTCAATATTAATGAAAATACATGTTCTAAACAGCAGAAATGTTTAAAATTAAAATACCAAGGTGCATCTTAGTAGGACAAAAATAATACTGATTATACTTCTTTCTTAAATTACAGTCTACCACCAATGAAGTGAAGGAAAGTCCTTCCACAGCTGGAATCAGTAGGCTTTGGATTAGGCAATAAGTGATTCTGAAACCATCTTTCCACCAGGATACAAAATAATCAACAGCTACTGAAATACTTCAGGAAGGAAGACCAGGTAACTCACAGAAAATGAAGTATTCTGTAAATAGGATTAGCACATTGCAGCATTTATCTTGCAATGATGAAATAAAGTTGATCAAAAAGTAAAATCAAATCCACTATATTATTTTAAGCCACACATACTTGTTCCTTATAAAGCATCTCATTGGAGCAGATGGAATCACAGAAGAGTGCTCCTTCCATGACATTAATGTCACAGATGGCAAATATATTCCTCAGAAAGAGGTACAAGATAATAGGAGAAGTCTGAGATACAGCTTCAAAATGTAACCTACAAAATAAAAAAGCAAAAGAAGAGTAAAAGCATGTTAACAACGATTCAGATATCGCATGCCTGAAACTACATTATATCAAAGTGCAGTCTTTAATTTTAAAATTATAGACAAAAAGGATTAGTGTAGCTACTTCTAGAAATAAGAATTATACATTGGTTCAACAAGGCCAAGTCCCGAGTCCTGCACTTCAGTCACAACTACCCCATGCAACGCTACAGGCTTGGGGGGGAATGGCTGGAAAGCTGCCTGGCAGAAAAGGACCTTGGGGTGTTGGTCGGCAGCCGGCTGAACGTGAGCCAGCAGTGTGCCCAGGTGGCCAAGAAGGCCAACTGCATCCTGGCTTGTGTCAAGAATAGTGTGGCCAGCAGGAGTACGAAGGTGATTGTGCCCCTGTATTCGGCACTGGTGAGGCCGCACCTCAAGTACTGTGTTCAGTTTTGGGCCCCTCACTACACGAAGGACATCGAGTTGCTGGAGTGTGTCCAGAGAAGGCCAACGAGGCTGGTGAGGGGTCTAGAGAACAAGTCTTATGACAAGCGGTTGAAGGAGCTGGGGGTGTTTAGTCTGGAGAAGAGGAGGCTGAGAGGGGACCTTATTGCTCTCTACAGCTGCCTGAAAGGAGGTTGTAGTGAGATGGGTGTTGGTCTCTTCTCACAAGTAACTAGCAATAGGACAAGAGGCAATGGCCTCAAGTTGCGTCAGGGAAGATTTAGATTGGATATTAGGAAAAATTTCTTTACTGAAAGAGTGGTCAGGCATTGGAACAGGCTGCCCAGGGAGGTGGTGGAGTCACCATCCCTGGAGGTGTTCAAAAA
>Ga0065711_1041088_pt1 | contig 16420 bp, 14 predicted proteins | sample Hoacrofraction12_FD_59098 | JGI IMG/M metagenome (GOLD analysis project Ga0065711, IMG submission 59098) | Hoatzin crop microbial communities from Cojedes, Venezuela - Epithelial fraction 12 v2 (version 2) | ecosystem: Host-associated > Birds > Digestive system > Esophagus > Crop | place...
GAGGACAGGGCCAGACTCTTTTCAGTGGTGCCCAGCGACAGGACAAGGGGCAATGGGCACAAACTGAAGCAGAGGAAGTTCCAGCTGAAGATGAGGAAGAACTTCTTCCCTCTGAGGGTGATGGAGCACTGGAACAGGTTGCCCAGGGAGGTTGTAGAGTCTCCTCTCAAGACCCACCTGGACAAGGCCCTGCGCAGCCTGCTGTAGGTGACCCTGCTTCAGCAGGGGGGTTGGACTAGATGACCCACAGAGGTCCCTTCCAACCCATAACATTCTGTGATTCTGTAATAGAGGAAGTGTGTGTGCATGTGCACATATGTTTATATACAAAAATGCATATTTATGCATATATTTTTCTCCCCAGTATGGTCTCGTGTAACTTTGATTTAGTTTCTAGACTGAGAATGGGATACATGGTGAATACAGCCACTGACTATGTGCCAGAAACTTCCACAGCGCAGACAAATTTATCTACCTCCTTACACTATATAGTCAAAAGTACAGAAGATGATTAAGGCTTCTTCATTTTAAATTCAGTAATGTTATCAAAGAATGTCTATCCATTGTAAGGTTTGGTCTGTGTCTGGTCCTTGCTCTAGCTCCTGAATGAGTGGTAACAACTAGACAGCCTTTGTCCTAAGGTTTGATGCCTTGAGAGCCTGAGAGTGTTGAAGCAAGTGCTTGATGGCTGCTCAGACTTACAGTCCTTGGAAGAAGACGTGCAGATGAAAATGGGCTGTTTCATCATAAAAAAAAATTAATGTAAGAGCACTGGTATCATTCAACCTGTCTTGTACTTCCAGGCTCCACTGAGAAACGTGAGTATCTCCAAGCAAGATTCCCACAGCTGGATGCTAATAGCTTTGCCAGCTCCCGAAATACTACCTTTGAGCAACATATACTGCGAGTTACCAATGGAAAAGGTAAGTGCAAGGAACACTTCTTTTTGTCAGCTCTGCCATATTATGCAGTTGCACTTGCTAAAGACAAAATGAGTCACTAGAAAACAGGGTTAGGCTTTCAGCAGAGTTGAGTTTATTAAACAGCTGCTGCTTCTTTCATTGCAGGTGTCAACCTCGTGTTGAATTCCTTGGCAGAAGAGAAGCTCCAAGCCAGTTTGCGTTGTCTTGCTCGACATGGGCGCTTTTTGGAAATAGGCAAATTTGATCTGTCTAACAACAGTCAGCTTGGTAAGATGGGGCATTGGGGAAATACATCTCATTAGGTTTCAGCAAGCATGAGAGCACAACCTATATACTATCTTAACACAGACTACTCTTCCAATTTAGAAAAGCTTTTAGCTGGAATACTTGTTTCACTTTTGACACTATGAATTTATGTGGTCCTTTCAACAAATACCTTCTTGGAGAATCGTGGCAGTCAGCATTTTTCTGGAAGCCTGCATAAAACATGCAGAATAATAAAGTTGTCTTCCTCAAAGTCTTTCTTTAAAGTCATTATAGGACATGTTGCCCACAAAGTGTTTGGATAGGAAGGTAACAAAGAAGCAGTATTTGTTTCACGTGGCACTATTCACCACTGTATCTGTTAGCTTGTAGATGGCATAGATCTGTTGGACTTGACTTACAAACTTTTGGGCATGTAACCTGTCCATTTGTAATAGAGGAGTGCACTGTAAAACTCGACAAATTAATTTCATGGCTGTATAAGCTGCAGTTTTGTGTCGTTGATGATTGCCCGATGTTCTGGTCTATCCAGACCCCTCTGCAAGGCCTCTTGCCCCTCAAGAGTCAGCAGCATCTCCCAGTTTTTGATAGCACTGGGGCAAGATTAACCTGATTTCTTTCAGATGGGGAAAATAAATTTGAATGTTATAATCTGATGTGTTAGTGAAAAATGACAAGAATGTTCTCCTGTTGTAGAATGATTGCATATAGCAAATGTTGACGGTCTCCTTTCTTATTCTAATTAAATTTCAACTAATCATAGCATCATGGATAACTTTCTATGAGGAAGAGTTTCCTGTGAAGATGGACTGGATGTACATGGGATTCTGGCTTCCCTGTGTCTTGTAACTCCGCTGTCACTAGACAGAGAATGTGCTTTTTAATAGCAGACCAGCCATGTTATAGCTGGTCCTCTTGACTTGGAATTTTTGGGTGGAGTTTCTGTTAAACTGATCTGCTTGTAAGAGAACAACCTAATTAATATACCATTTAGAGAGTATATGCATTAATTAGTTTGGAAAATGTAGAATTCTAGCAACAAATGACTGCTTTACTCAGCAGTCTTGCACTGCTGACCTACACAGGAGTGTTTCTGAAATAGAAGATAGACTCTGTTTTGAAGTGTCAGCAGCATCGGGTCATAACCAAGTTGCTTTTTCTAGGAATGGCTCTGTTCCTCAAGAATGTGGCATTTCATGGGATCCTACTAGATGCAATCTTTGAGGAGGGAAACCAAGAGTGGGAAGCAGTATCAGAGTTGTTGAAGAAAGGTATAAAAGATGGCGTGGTAAAGCCCCTGAGGAGTACGGTCTTCAACAAAGAAGAGGTAGAAGCTGCCTTCAGATTCATGGCACAAGGAAAACATATTGGCAAAGTTATGATCAAGGTAGAGATAATGGCTTTGATTCTCTGATGCATCTGTCATTCTCTGTAGGTGACTGTTGGATATTTTGATCCAGTTCAAGCTGAAGTTGTATAACTAAGCACAGGGTTGTGTTTTCTGCTGCTGACACTGTAATGAACGTAACTGTCAAGTCTGTCACTGATTCTACAAGGTTCATTCCCCTTGACTGAAGGAGCATAACATGAAAGGTAAGAAATGCATTGTGTATCTAATCTCAACTTCTTTTTTCTTTTTTTCCTTTTTTTTGCGGGGTGGAAGGTCCAAGAAGAGGAAAAGGAGTACCCTTTAAGAAGGTCAGAACCAGTTAAAATCTCTGCCGTCTCCCGAACGTCCTGTCCAGCTACCAAGTCTTACATCATCACAGGGGGCCTAGGAGGATTTGGACTTGAGTTGGCACAGTGGCTAATTGAGAGAGGAGCACAGAAGCTTATACTGACATCTCGTTCTGGCATACGAACTGGTAAGCAAAAACTGTAAAGGAGCAGTGAACATGCCTTTCAACAGACCTCTCTTTGTAGTTGCTCTCTATTTTTAGGTGTCCTATCAGCAAATAATAATGTCTTGTCTATTTTCTTTCCTCTCATGTGTGTATTCTCTCACTTGAAACAAGCTGTTGTCCCCTTTATTCTAAAGGAGGAAGTATCTTTTAACTTTACCTCTTTTCCAAATATGACCTTCCTCATCTTTATGCTTCCAGATTCTATCAACCAATTTTCTCCCTTACCCAGGATTTTTTCTGCAGCCTTACTTTTTACCTTTACCCCACCTACAAAGTCTGTATCCAGCTACCTGGACTGGCTTGTCCAGTGGCTGCAGCATTGTGGATCACATGCCACAAGGAAAGGCCTATAAACTTCTCACTAAAGATACTCTGTCCCTCAAGTTATATGTGTGGATGCTTGCTCTTGCTCCTTCAGATAGCTCATCTGTAAAGATGCGCCCTACTATCTGATAACATCAGCAAGCATTTTTACTCAGTTTTAAGCCATTAGTTTTGTTACAGTTGCAGCAGTGAGACTTCTTATCAGTGGTAGTCTGTTTCCTCATAAAAATTCAGTCATAACAAAACTTCTCTCTGTCTATACAGATTTCTTCTTTCTATTGGCAGGTTCACAATTGCACCACTTGTACAAGCAAATAGATCAGATACTTCTACTTCTCAAGTTCTGGTTGCGCTGCTAGAATCTGTTGCCTTGCTCTAATCTAGCCATTCTTTCTTGTCTCAGTATCCAAATTCTTGTTAATTTGCCTTCGCTGTTGCACTTCCACACCCCCACACCCCCTCCCCCGGCCCCAGTACGTTCTCCTGATTCTGATCTCCACTTTGATCTATTTGGAATATTTCTGAAACTCAAGTGACTTATATCTACTATTCAAGTTTTTTCCAATCTTCCTCTTGTAGCTGAATCAGGAATTACTTAGCTACTCAGTCTATATAGTCAGAAAAGTGCAAGGGGCAGGTTAACCAAAGCCTTGTGGTTTGAATGCTTTATCCCAGGCACTGTTCACTTTTTTTTTGTAGGCTACCAGGCTAGACGTGTTAGAGAGTGGAAGGCACTGGGAATCCAAGTACTAGTGTCTACCAGTGATATTGGAACACTAGAAGGAACACAGCTGTTGATAGAAGAAGCTTTGCAGTTCGGCCCAGTTGGAGGCATCTTTAATTTGGCTGTGGTAAGTGACAAAAATCACAGAATGGTAGGGTTTGGAAGGGACATCTGTGGGTCATCTAGTCCAACCCCCCTGCCAAAGCAGGGTCACCTACAGCAGGCTGCGCAGGGCCTTGTCCAGGCGGGTCTTGAATCTCCAGAGAAGGACACTCCACAGCCTCCCTGGGCAGCCTGTTCCAGTGCTCCATCACCCTCAGAGTGAAGAAGTTCTTCCTCATCTTCAGCTGGAACTTCCCATGCTCCAGTTTGTGCCCATTGCCCCTTGTCCTGTCACTGGGCACCACTGAAAAGAGTCTGGCCCCATCCTCCTGACACCCACCCTTGAGATATTTATAAGCATTTATAAGATCCCCTCTTAGCATGCTCTTCTTCAGGTTGAGCAAGCCCAGCTCCCTCAGCCTTTCCTCACAGGACAGATGCTTTAGTCCCCTCATCCTTGTAGCCCTCCGCTAGACTCTCTCCAGTAGCTCCTCATCTTTCTTGAACTGGGGAGCCCAAAACTGGACAGAGTACTGCAGATGGGGCCTCACTAGGGCAGAGGGGGAGGAGAACCTCCCTCGACCTGCCAGCCATGCTCTCTTCTTAATGTACCTCAGGATCCCATTGGCCTTCTTGGCAGCCAGGGCACACTGCTGGCTCATGGTTAACTTATTGCTCACCAGGTCCCTCTCTGCAGAGCCTCTCTCCAGCAGGTCCGCCCCTAGCCTTTACTGGTGCGTGGGGCTATTGCTCCCCAGATACAGGACCTTACACTCACCCTTGTTGAATCTTAAAATGCTGAAGACTTGTAAGAGACAGCAGCCATTCAAGTGGCTTTTTTACTGGGTGGGGTCAGGCTTTATAAGAGTTTTAGATTGCCTCTCTGTTTCAGAGGATGCTTTGCTTTGGCTTTACTTGGTGACTAAAGGCTTACAGGTCTGGCCCCTTCACCTGGGAAGTAACAGTATTTGGCCAGTAAGCTCAGTTCTTATAACACAAATGTTGCCCAAAATCCCTGGGGACAAGAAAAATCACATATGGAACTTGTCAGTTGAGGGCTGCAGCGGCAGTACTGAAAAAAGCAGACTTGCCAAAAGCCATGTTATCTATGTCATATTTCAGGACGTTCAGGATACCTCTGTATCAAAGCTACAAAAATGTGTTGTGCGATATCCTCTTATATCTCAAGCCACATAGCAAATTAATATGGAGAAACTGCAGATACTGAAACTGTACCTTTTTTCTTTGCTTTCCCCACCCCCTGCTCCCCAACAGGTCCTTAGAGATGGCATGATTGAAAATCAGACCCCAAAATTCTTCTGGGAGGTCAACAAGCCCAAGTATTTGGGCACCCTTCATTTGGATTGGTAAGTGTCTGTAGAAGGGACAAGTATGAACTGCTTTTATAGTCACAGAGCTGATCAAACTTAGTTGTTTTAGTATTGCTCTAGCCTACCACAGTAACATATAGTTAGCAGGTTTTTCTCATGGTGTTTCTCTCTCCTGCTCTGTTCCAAGGGTGACTCGTAAGAAGTGTCCAGACCTGGACTATTTTGTTGTGTTCTCATCTGTAAGCTGTGGAAGAGGAAATGCTGGACAAAGTAATTATGGCTTCGCCAATTCTGCTATGGAGCGTATCTGTGAGCAGCGACATCATGATGGGTTCCCAGGTAAGATGACTTTACTCATTGGACAGAATAATATATCCCACCAAACATCCACACAAGAACCAGCTCACCAGAAACTTCTGCACTTGTCTGGAATGGTAATGAATGTTGAAGGCTGTTTCCTCTCCCATCTGTTACCCTGAGTCATTGATGCGTGAATGAACACTGGCCATTTAACAGTACAAAGGAAGTGCAGGCCTTTGCTTAGCTGTTTTTTAACTGCCTTTCGTTGCTGCCATGTACTTTAGCTAGTCTAGTGTGTTATTTCTTCTGCTTTCTCCTCCAGGCCTGGCAATCCAATGGGGAGCCATTGGTGATGTGGGTATCCTTTTGAAGACAATGGGAAACAGAGAGGTTGTGGTTGGGGGAACCATTCCCCAGCAAATCAGCTCATGCCTGGAGGTGCTTGATACCTTTCTGAATCAGCCTCATCCTGTCATGTCAAGTTTTGTCCTAGCAGAGAAGGTCTCTGTGAAAACTGAAGGAGGCAGTCAACGGGATCTTGTAGAAGCTGTTGCTCACATCCTGGGTAAGTGCTCTCGGATAAGCAGTGCTGGGCAGTGTCTGCCATCTCAATGCAGTGGTGCTGCTGTAGATGTTCTGTTCAGCATCTCCTGCTGATTTGCTGTGGTGTGGGTGTGGTGATGTTGCTGTGGGACTATTTGTTTGTGTATTTTTTCCTTTATGTTGCTCCTTCTCTCCAATAATCAATTTGTTTCTTCAGTGGGCTTTTCTCCCTTCCTGTGTGTGTGTATATAAATGCTCTTCAGTCTCTTGGGTTTTGTTTAGAGTGGACTGGTGCCTTTCTCCAAATGGAGAATCAACAGGAACAGCCCCTAAGAGCAAAATTCTGGGTCAGCACATAATAGGGCAGATACATGACTAACTTTCTGTGTACTATTCCACCTTTCAAACATTCACCTCGGGATGTACTCATGCTGCAAAAAGTAGCTTTTATGTACTTAGTGACTAACTGGTATTGTATCTCTTATCAGTGCTGTCTGTCATCCCACGTGAAAATCTGGTAACTATAGCTTAACTATGCATTACAAGAAGTGCTACGTCCTCCTGCCTGTTTTGAACCTGCTTCCTTTTACCGTTGTGTCCCCTGTTCCTATGTCGAAAGTGAATAATCTCTGTCAACTCCACTATGTCCCACTTGAGTTGTCTCTTTTGCAGACAGAAGTGTGTACTGATCCTTTGTTTTCTACCAAAAGAGATACTGATAAATCAGACAGTCTCCTGAGTATCACTTAAGGAATTGTGTGCAGTAACTGACAGCAAATCTGACCTCAGAGAACAAACATGGTCTTTAGAAGTCGTAGGAAAGCCTTTGGGAAACTGTACCAGCTGTAGGGTTAGTCTGGAAAGAGATAGTGTATGTATACAACAAAGGGAGAAGCTAGTAAGAAGCATAATTGTGGGATGGGTGGTAACATGGGGCAGCACAAGGTGGAGAAGGGGAGGAAGAGCTGTAGGTGCAAGTGTTACTATGAGAAGCCTTTTACAGGTAAGGAAAGGGTGAGAGTCTCAAACAGTGTGAAAATGGAAGGGGAAGAGGCAATGAAAACTAGAGGAATTGCCTCCTGCTCCAATGTGACAGACATCAAGTGTTCCAATCAGCCATCATTGACACTGATAACTGTTTCATCTCATGTTATAGCTGAGGATTAGTTGTGTTGGGTCTAGGACTGCAGTTTGTTTGAGCCTCCAGTATGTGAGATTCCTCTAGCTGACTGTTCTGAACTTGATCTAGAGCTGAAGTGACAGTATTCACAGGTATTTAGCTGGAACTGATGTATCCCCTGTTATAAAGCTGTGCACATTTAAAATGTACTCTAAAGACTGTAACCCAAATGACCAGATGTGGGTTGTAGAAGAGGTGACTTGTGAAAGCATTAGATGATACTGAAAAGTAATTCTCTGTAGCTGCAGTTTGTTCAGGTCTTAGGAGAAAGAAGGAAGCTGAGAAGAAATCGGCCTTTTGTTAGTATGCTGTTTTTTTTTCTCAGGTGTCCGTGACGTCAGTAGTCTGAATGCTGAGAGTTCCTTGGCAGACTTGGGCTTGGATTCCTTGATGGGTGTGGAGGTGCGCCAGACACTGGAGAGGGACTATGACATCGTTATGACCATGAGAGAAATTCGACTCCTTACAATCAACAAACTGCGTGAACTTTCTTCCAAGTCCGGGACAGCAGAGGGTATAGTGTCTGGATCAGGGTTGCTGCCAGTCACCCGAGTCCAAACAATTAAGCTCCCAATCCATTGCTTTCATTTCTAGTGACATAAGCCTCTATCAAATCATGGACTAAGATCATGAAATAAGGTTATAGCTGAAAGCCTTTTAAGTGACAGACACGTCACTGAAGTACATTGACCATTGGGTCAGGTCCATCACTTCTGGGGGCAGGGTATAAGAAAGAGCGTGAAAGCTGTCGTCTTGTCTGGCTAGTATCTGCCGGTGTGGGTACTCTTATTGCAGCTGTGTGCAGGATGGAATTTGAGACCTTTTACCTGTCTGAGGAATAAACAACGTAATGTCATGCTTACTGTAAGCTAAAAGCACGTTCACTTGCTGCAGAGCAATTTACAACAAGAAGGTCCGTATGTCTTTGCCCTGATGATTTAGTGAGCCAATGGGCTAATCCAGAGCAGCCCTGAGATTCTCCTTTAGGACTATGGCTACGTGACCAAGACTGATCTTAAATCTAACTGTGTTTGTCTGGTTTGCTTCCCTTCAAAGAGCTGAAGCCATCCCAACTGATGAAGACGGGCCCGAGTGAACCTCCAAAACTAGATTTGAACAACTTGTTGGTGAACCCAGAAGGGCCAACGATCACCCGTCTCAATGATGTTCAGAGCACAGAGCGCCCTCTTTTCCTTGTTCACCCCATTGAAGGATCCATTGCAGTTTTCTACACTCTTGCCTCCAGACTTCACATGCCCTGCTATGGGCTCCAGTGCACAAAAGGTATCTCAGTTCTTCAGCATCTTGAATTTGTAAACATAACATTCTGAATTTTAGTTGCCTTATAGAGAGCTTTGTTTTCTAGACTCTAAAACTCGAAGGATCACGTGTCAGTACCTATAGTCTGTATAGGGTCGTCTCAGACATCCCGAGGTAACAAGAACTATTAGGTTAGATTGAAGAGCTTATGTAGGGGGGAAATGGAACAATTCAATGTTGCGTTGAGTCCCTACCAGCAGATAAGCATGCAGGAGAAAAATGAGGCATGCTGTTCTACCTGTCTTTGGAAAGCAGGAACATTACTATTCCTTGTCTAAAATGTAAGTTGCTAACTACAGTTCAGAAACTTTACTTCAAAATAGCCTGGATGTTTCCGACAGGGTTGTCTAAGCTCATGAAAATGTAACTGTTTCTGCCAGTGTCTCTTCACTGGAGTCTTGTTTCTAACTCAATTCCATGTTCTAGCTGCTCCTTTGGACAGTATACAGAGCCTGGCAGCCTATTACATTGACTGTATGAAGCAGATACAGCCTGAAGGACCTTACCGCATTGCTGGATATTCATTCGGTGCCTGTGTAGCCTTTGAAATGTGCTCCCAACTGCAAGCACAACAAAATGCTTCCCATGCACTCAACAGTCTGTTCCTCTTTGATGGGTCTCATTCATTTGTGGCAGCATACACTCAGGTAAGATACAAAGAAAATCTTCTGTCTGGGGACCATCCTGTGTGGATCAGGAGCCCCATCAGGGCTCATGTTCTGGGAGCTTGCTATTGCAGATATGAGCCATCTGAAAAGCAGACAGATTTTTCTTCACCAGGTCGCTGGGAGACAGCTGTAGAGAGTGGATGCTTAGGGATGCCTGAAGGGTGGCAGCATATGGAGGGTGATCTTCATTAACTGGCAAGAGCTGGGACACAAATGTTGCTCTTGCTATGGTAAATCATATTAGTCTTCTGGAAAGTGCTGGAGCTTGCATGGCAAAAGCTTCCTGTAGGGGTGCCAGGGCACCTTGCTTAAGCCTTCCTTTCCGTTTTCATTGTACTTTCTATAGGATCATAGAGTCCTTTGGGCTGGAAGGGACCTTTAGAGGTCATCTAACCCAACCGCCCTGCAGTGAGCAGGGATATCTTCAGCCAGATCAGGTTGCTCAGAGCCCTGTCCAGCCTGGCCTTCAGTGTTTCCAGGGACAGGGCCTCCACTACCTCTCTGGGCAACCTGTGCCAGTGTTTCACCACCCTCATTGTAAAAAATTTCTTCCTTATATCCAGTCTAAGGGATACTAGGCTCTTGTCAATTGCCACCTGTGGATTTGCTTCCTAATCTGTCCTCAAAGGATCTTCCTCTCCCACCACACCTCAACCTTCAGTCTATCCTTTTTCTTTCTTTTTTCCCCCCTCTCCCTTTTTCCCCAGTTCAAAGCCATTTGTTCTGTAATTGTTTTTATCTAACATTCAAGATCAGTCATATTCCTCTCACGTTTGCATTTTATTCTTTTCCAGAGCTACAGAGCCAAGTTGACCCAAGGAAATGAGGCTGCATTGGAGACTGAAGCATTGTGTGCCTTTGTTCAGCAATTTACAGGCATTGAATATAATAAGGTAATGTTTCTTTTTTGGTTTTACATATATATCTCCTTATGTTGCACAGAAGGGTTGTGGGTTTTTTGTTTAATGGAGACGGTTTCTCAGATACTGCGACTAATGGGGAAAAAATTTAATATTTCCAGCTGCTGGAGGTTCTTCTGCCCCTGAAAGGTCTGGAGGCTCGTGTGAACGCTGCTGCAGACCTGATAACTCAGATTCATACCAACATCAATCGTGAAGCACTCAGCTTTGCTGCTGCTTCTTTTTACCATAAACTGAAGGCTGCTGACAAGTATATACCAGAGTCCAAGTATCATGGAAATGTGACACTGATGCGGGCAAAGTCTCACAATGAATATGAAGAAGGTCTGGGTGGAGACTACAGACTCTCAGAGGTCAGTCTGAGGCCCACTGGTGACTGCTGAGGTTCTCCTGATATTTGGGGGAGCAAAAGAAAAGCATGGAAAATCATCCTTACTGAGGGAGAAGGGATGAAACCAACCTGAAAAAAGTGATTGTTCTGCAGCTATCATGCTCTAACAAGAATTAAAAGTCCACAAAAGCAAATTAGTTGGTTGGTTCCAGGCATTTTTTCAGGGTAATGAGGGTCAGGAGAAGGTCTAGCCTCTATATTGCATAAGTAAGTATTTTCTACAGCTAATTCTTGCAGCTCTCTATCTAGACTTTAGATAATAAAGATGTTAAAAGGGAATAACTTGACAGAAGTAACTTCTAGTCTCCTTCTTTCGCTGTAGATCCCTAAAGTATGTCCACTGCATGAGGGCAGGCTTTTGGAAAGCAAGTGTCAGCCTTCTGACAATAGAGACGTCTCTTTCTTAGTTATGTTTTCTGGACCTCTTGGAGTGTGGACCTAAAAAAATTAGATTTTCAGCCTCTAGTCCGGATAAGGTCACTGTTCTTTAGCCCCTGTTTGTGTGAAAGGGTGAAGTATCTTACATTATGGTACAGGTACCACAGAAAAGGAAGTGATTTTCAGAATTACCTTCCTGCTTCTGGCATCTCCTATCTCTTCAGACTTCTAACTTATACTGATTATTGATTCCAGGCTAACCTGTATGTTACTAAGGTTACATAATGGTGTTGAAGGAAGATTCGTGGTGGTGGGAGAAAGATTAGGTGGGGAGGGTTATTCAGTTTTCTTAAGGGCTTGGAAGTCGCTACTTTTTCTTTGATCTTGTAGGTAAATTATTCTGTTAGTATCAGGTTGGTCAGCTTCCTGCCCATCTTATATTTGAGTGGATCACCTGCCAGACTGTCAAACTGTTGTGACTTAAAACATTGGTTCCAAACAATGGCCTGCAGCTAGTCTATGAAAATGTGTCAAACTGGTGCTGTTTTCAACAGAATTTGATAGAGGCAGTGGTGTAGACTGAGCAAATTAGAAGACTGACAAACCCAAAACAGCTAGATTACCAGCTGCTTGTAAATTGTGAATGTAGAGCTTTTCTTTTTCCTGTCTGTGCAGGTATGCGATGGGAAAGTATCTGTCCATATTATTGAAGGGGATCACCGCACCTTACTGGAGGGAGATGGCGTTGAATCAATTATTGGGATCATCCACAGCTCACTGGCAGAGCCACGTGTCAGTGTCAGAGAGGGTTAACTTCTGCTTACTTACTGCGAATGGTGAAGAAAATGCCAACGACATTCCTTGTTATTACAGACCCCAAGGAACTCTTCCTGTTGTTCAACATCTCATCTGCTCTGCTGCCAGAACTGGAAAGTCCAGCTGAACTTGATTAGTGTTTTTCTCTTTCTTGCTCATCTTTTCTTTCCCCAAATTCTATGGGTTCTCTCTCCTCCTTCCCTTCCTATGCATTGTTTTCCCCTAGTATCCCTGTCTGTGTTGCTCTAGTGCAGTGACTCTGTCACTGTGCACTGCTGTAAGGGTTCCCCACTGATGGTTGCTTCCTACACCCTTGGCAGTATGAAAAACAAATTTAGGAGTAGATTTCTTGTGCTCTATATTGTTTTGTCTTAACAGTATTCCAAAGGGTATGTGATAGCACTTGTTGACCAAGCCCAGTGAGCAGGGAGAGGAGCTGCAGCGGATTTCGGAGATACATTTTTGTCTGTGAAGAATCTGTCTGTAGTTAGGTCAGAAAGAGAATTCCATTGAGGCTTTTGTAACTATATTTTTTTAATTTGATATATTCTAAGTATTTATTGTGTCAAACCAGAGACTTGTTACTTGGTTTTAATTTATCGTGGGTTATAGGAGAAAAGAAACATCCCATTTTGGAGGGGAAGGTTTATTCTGCAAGGGAAAGTTGCCCATTTGTTAAACCAAAGTGCATCTTTGGAACAGTCTGGTCTCTTTTGTTTGTGTTCTTTTTTTCCTTTTTCTCCCACTGCCCTGCCCTGTTCAGAAAGGAAAAGGTGGAAGGGAGGGTTCTTGCCATCATCCACTCTTTTGTGGAGAGGTGGGTAGGAAGGAAGGGTGGATGGTTTGACAGATGCCACTGTATAGAACAGTATCAACTTTGGCATGATAAAAACAGGCAAAGCTGTCCCTAGACAGGTACTTTTGTATTTGTGCAAGGTTCTGTGCTCTGTTGTATTAGAACCTTAGTAAAGCATTAAGACTATTGCTTTACCTTATTCCCTCCCACCTCCAGTCTCACCACCCAGCCAGACATTTGGAACAGGGGGGAAACGGAATTCTTCAGCAATACCTGAACAAATCCTCTTCTCTCTGCTCTCCATAACCAAAGCTCAGGCAAACATACAAGCATCTACCCAAAGCCCCTGTATATTTTATTTAGCACAGGGCTTGCTTAAGCCTTTTGTATTCATTTTCCTCTTGGTAATGAGACTGGAGATCCCACATAAGTTAGCGAAGTAATCAGTTTAATGGTGTTATTTTAAGATGTAGTACCTTTTTAAAGCAAACTTGCATAAAACTCAATTTAAAAATTTCCTGCCTTTGCTATGCTGGATCAGTCCTTTCCGAAATCAGTGAATCCTTGCTACACTTATGATACAGAGGAGACCTGGGTAGCAACAAAGCACCAACTCGGAGGAGCTATTATATGCCTCTCTCAGAACTGCTGTAAAACCCCACTTCTCCATCCCCCAGTGAAGTATCCTGTTAGTACAGGAGCATTGCAGTGACAGGAATGGGTGGCTTTTCAGTGCAGGTTCTGATGTATCTTTTGCTTGTACCACCCTCTGTTGATAGTGGCAGGGTTAACTGGTTTTAGTTTTATAACGTATTTCTTTTGTGAAATCTGAAATAAAACCAACATAATGTCAACTTAAAACATTTCCAAAATAAGTCTTGTTCTTTTTTTTCCTTTTTTTAATACTTTTTGGTCTGAAGAGTGTCTTTTTCTCTTTTACTTTCATAGTATTAAACTGAATTGATGACTGGTTGGCTTTTTGTCTTATTCTCTAGCACCATTTCTTAATCCTGTTTCATCTGGAATCTCTCATTTCTTGGTATCAAGCAAAAACTGCTGCTGGCATATGACTTGGAGTCTGCAGAAATAATAATAAAGAAGATGTTATTCTGGGGTGTGGCTTCTTGTTGCCCTGATTTTGGTACCGTAGATACATCCAAACCACACCTACAAGACAAGTGGAAACTCTCAGATTCTAATTCTGGCTCCATTGTTGCAGTTTTGGACAAGCCATTAATGCTACTGCCTCAGTTTCCCCCTCTGTAAAATGGGACTAATAGCATCTACCTCAAGGTCGTTGAGAGTGTTAGGCAATGGGTATAAATGCTAGTAAGTTAAGTATGATGACTAGGTGTTAGATGGTAATGGAAGGAGGGAAGGGGGCACTGTGTGAGGGTGAGGTGTCTTAACAGCTGCAAAGAATCTACTACTGAAGAGTGGCTATGTGAGGTGGGCATCTGTGCATATTATGGGACTTTGTTATATCTACCACACACTATCCATGCACATCCTAGCATAGGGTACTACATGAAACAAATGTGGACTGGTTGGTTTGTTTGTTTTAACTTAACTGCTGGCAGTTGTTAGTGAGCCTGAAAAAAAGTGGCAAGAATCCTACTTGCCTTGGTTGTATTGAAAACCTAGAAGGAAAAAGGAAGGAGTGATTAAACTTTAAGTAAACAGGTACAATAGTTCTGTGGTGAAGTGTTTATCAAGTCTGAATGGGCTATGTGGACGGAGCAAGCACTAATGCTGTTCCAGCTGTTGAAGCAGGAGTTGGACAAGTTGTCTGTATAAACATAAATGTGCATGGTTTCATCTAAGTAAAGCTTGAAGATACTGGTTTAGTAATAGAAGATATGCTCTCAATGTTCTTGTAGTTGTTACCTGAAAAGCAGAAGGTTGCTTTCTTTGGAGGGGGTGGGGTGGGGTGTCTTTCCCCTATTGTCTAATTATGAGTTCTTGCCCTGTACTCCATTATGTAACTAGCTGCTGAAAACAAGTGTGCCAAAAATAAAAACTTTATTAGTGCTGGTACTGCTTGTTGTTTCTCAGTAGTCTGTCAGATAGACATAGGTAGAACAAAAGTGTCATAATGTGAAATCAAATACTGCAGTTGTTTGTTTTGAGAAGACAAGGGCAGAAGTGAAATCCTTCACATCCACCCTTCTGTGTGATATTGGAGCTGGAATCTCTTGTCCGCTGATACTTGCTTTCCATCTAGCTTCTGACAGGCTTCTTTACACCATGCTGGTCTTAATCTCAAGGCTGAAAAACAGAGTCCCCTATTGGCCCTATAAACTTATTTAGGCTCACAAAGTCACACTGCTATTCTGAAATGGTGGGCAGTATACCTTAAATCTGCAATATAGCCTTAATAGTAAGAATAAGAACATACAGCACATGCAGTCGTCAGCATTAAAGCTATTATTTTCCTTTTCTATTCTACCACCTTCCTGAGGGGAAAGAAGCATGCCTTTCTTGCCATAGACAATAGCTAAAAAAAAATGCAAGAAGGGTCACAGTTTAACAGAACTGATAACTTTAAACAGCACTACCAAACACCAGAAGTAGAGAAGCTTTCTGGTGCTGAGACAGAGGTCAAGTAAAACTCAAAAGATTAAAGGTAGAATAGTAGTAAAGGAAGCAGGTGTTTGTTTCTCCTGCAATTAGTTAAATTAGCCTAACTGAAGATCAGACACCTTGCCAGCAAATTAGTCTGAAGAAAGGAGAGAAGAAAAAAAGAAACCCTGGAGCAGCTGCAGAAGAGGAGATTGGAGCGTTAAAGGAGGGCTGGAGAGGCTGGGTGTTCAGGCCTCCAGAAGGTAGTGGAAGATGAGCTTGAAGCTTCGCTGTTTTTTGCAGCAAGGTTCATCACAGCCGTGAGCACTAGAAAGTTGGGGAGGGGGAAAGGAAGGTAAGCTTTCAGAGTGAACTAAACTGTGAAGGCTGTCAGTGCAAGGCCTCTAACAGGCTTGCTGAACAAACAACTGGACTCTGCATGGAACACTGCTTAGGCTCTGGTGCTTTGTGGTTGTATATAATGGTTTTGTTTGAGGTTTTTCTCTTTTGAAGAAAAAAACATCTAAAGCTCTGTGACTAAAGTTACATTGGTGTTTTGACTGGAGTAGAGACACAGCATTTTGGTGTTCTGGAAGGTGCAAGCAGCTGAGAAGACAAAATCCTCTACAGTGCGCATCACTGGTGCTGGTCTGTAGCTTTAGCAAATGCTGCAGAATGAACACTTCTGTCGTGTGTGTTCTTTTTGGTTCAGCCAGGTAGATCATTTCCACCTCTCTGCCCTCATTATCTTGACACCAAGGACCGGTGAGACATTCCCCCCCTCAATGAGTCTGAGCTCTTGTAATGCTCAATAACCGCTTCATCTCAGCATCTGCGGGGGACAGAGGCCAAAGTGCAGCACCAGCAACGCTTCTTGGGCCTCGTGCGCTCCAGGGGGGCGGCCGGGTGCGCCGGAGCCAGGGCGGGACGCGGGCGGGCGGCTGCTGCGGCGGCACAGGCCGCGCTGCGCCAGG
>Ga0065711_1041089_pt1 | contig 16420 bp, 10 predicted proteins | sample Hoacrofraction12_FD_59098 | JGI IMG/M metagenome (GOLD analysis project Ga0065711, IMG submission 59098) | Hoatzin crop microbial communities from Cojedes, Venezuela - Epithelial fraction 12 v2 (version 2) | ecosystem: Host-associated > Birds > Digestive system > Esophagus > Crop | place...
TCCAGGACCTCTCAAAGATGATGGAGAGTGGCTCAGCAATGACATCCGCCAGCTCCCTCAGCACTCGTGGGTGCATTCCATCGGGGCCCATGGATTTGTGGACATCCAGATCACTTAAGCGATCCCTCACTCTTTGTCGATGGGAAAAGCATCTGAACCCCTTTTAGAAAAATGCCAGTAGCTCTTAGCAGTGCTCATCAGATAGCAACTTCAATCAGCAAAAACATTTTCTCACAAAGTACAATTAAAGACAGCCCATAGCTATATCTGGGCAGTTAAGCCTGTAACTTATCTGATTTAAAATGAAGTGACCTCCCAGGTGGTGGGTCGATGACAGGATATATCCATCTGCATCTGGTAACCAACAAGCCATTCCGGGCCAGAGGACCCAGAAAATCACATTTTTTTAAACAAAAGGGTTTTATGAAAGATGGTTTGGCCGTGTTGTTTCTGGAGCAGAAATGAAGGTGTCTATGCAAACTGCCCTCTCCACCGCGAGTCGGAAGGACTCTGCTGAAGAGATCCCTTTTCGCAGGCTGAAATACATAGAGGTTCAAGGCTCTAGGAAGAGGGATGCAAGTAACCCACCTCTAGTGGATCAAAACACAGTAAAATAAATACTGTCAACAGAAAGGTGGCATCTACCGTACGGTTCCAACTAGATAAGGTATTGGATGAAAAGCCATGGGCAAACCTGGCTTTGGAAGACCAATCTGCTATGCACTTTTTTTGAAGAAGAAATTAAGATGACTGTGACTAGCTAGAGATGGGAAAGCACGCAAGCAGGCATCAAGGTAGTTGTATGGTTTAAAAAAAATAGTATATCAGCAATAGCACGGTGGATGCGACAGTGGTACCACGAGCAAAGATATTCAGAATAGCAGTTATTTCCAAAGCATGAGAACGGACAAAACGGCAGCAGCTGTCCTAGGGCTAGGCTTTGATGCTTCCTTATTGACACTTGGAGAACTGCTGACCAGTTCCATTTTAGCAGGGTTTAAAATGTCTGTGTTTGTTGGATGTCACGCTGAGAATTCAACGGCTGCTGTCTTCTAACTGTCCTTCGGGGAGTTTTCCGCATGCCTCACGAGATGTCCTGATCTTTCCAAACAGTGCCATTGGATTCAATTTAACATCCGCAATCAATATCTTGTCACGTCTCTGGACTGCAAGGCTCATTTTAAACAAACCATTGCTTATTTGAAGAAAGAATTAATATGATTGATAGATAGTGACAGATGTCACATTCAAATCAAAACAGTCCCCTCTGTTTTTTTTACCATGCCTTTGGAGATGGAGTTGCTGCTCAGCAAGCAGAAACACTCCTGTTTTCAATCATCACCACAAAAATGCTAAAGGAAGCAGGCTCATGAGCAAGCTCAAGGTTGGAGCCTGTGCCTGGAAACAGCGGAAATGATGAAATGGGCAGAGGAGAGTATGCTGTCACGAGACGAATGACCTTAAAAGAAGGGAAAAATCAGAAGGCAGACTGCTGCAGCAGACTCCTGGCTAACGGTGGAGAACGGTGTCCGAACCACGTCTTCAGTCTGGCGGCACAGAAAAAGCAGCTCAGCAGTCGGTCTGTTTTACCAGTTGAAAGGAGAGAAATACACGAAAGCACCACCTACATAAACTAGGTTTTAAGTTATGGGGTAGATCTTGCATGTAGGTGGCTCCACATATTTTCCTGATTTCTACTTGTAGAGAGGTAAGCGCTGGGGAAGCCGGGTTAGAGTTCTGCCTCCACAGACCAAAAGGCCCAAGTTATCGAAGGAGATGGAAAGGGCGCGGGCATCCCACTCCCTGACTCCTGTGAGCCCATTCTTCATTGAGGCCCAGGCTATATCCCACAGATACAGCACAATTATTCCTGAGGAAATATGAACTGCACTTGGATGGTCTTCCGAAGTAACTGGGACCCTACTTGCTTCCAGATGACTTCATCTGCAACTGTCTGCTTCTCCAGCCAGTCTCAGTTTAGCTGATATTGTCAAGACAACAACAGAAACTTGGAATTGCTGTTATTCCACATTTTTTTCCTAAACGGAACCTAATGTTGTCACTAGGTGCCTTAGCCCACTACTTTGAACGACTAGAATGTTAATAAGCCAGACCATTCGATGAGTCAAAACTTGGTTAAAGGTTGCTTAATGCACCTGCTAGAGGAATCTTAAAGCTATCGTGTCCTTTCATGCTAGAAGGCCATACTTTTGGGCTAAGAACTCCAGAATTTTTCTAAAATTCCTCCCATTATGCCTTATAAAGAATAAGCCTTCAGCAATTCTAACTCCACAGTAGCTACAGGACCTTTGTTGTGCAGTCCAGATGTGTCCATGGCACCGATGGGCTGCTTTGCGCACACTGACTAAGGAGATCTGGCTCTTTAGGGTTTTTTTTCCACTGCTTTGAAAAATCCAGAGGCTGGTTTTCAGCTCCAGAGATGATAACATGTAACACTACCATGAAAAACCTGTTGCAGCTCCTCACAAAGAAATTCTGGAATATCTGAAATTGCAGGGCCCTTCAATGTTACGAGTTACACCACGAGCAGCTGGAAGAGCAGGCCTTTTGAGTCTGATGGCTGTCTGGAACCAAGCAGTGTCTCAATTACTTTGGAAGATAACCCAAGTACAATTAATGCTTTCCTTTCAATAACAATGTTGTCAATGCCAGAGGTTTCAAGAATCCATCCAGGTTACCCCTAGCCAGATGGATTAAGTTATATACTGTGGAGGCGAAGAAGCCATCAGGCAAACCTGTTGCTGAAGGAGTCAAAATACGCTCTATAACATCTCTGGTGATTACAGCTGTAGAATAACTCATATTTTGTTTCCTAATAGTTCCAAGAAGCTGAGGAGAGGGAAGGGGAGAAACTGTTTTGGGCAGAGCTGAAACGAAACTTTTGGCAATTATTTTTGGGAGCAATAAGACAAAAATGTGGATCTTTATAATGTTGAAATGAAAAACTTTGATTTGTTGTATTATTTTACGATGTTTGACTAAATTAATCAGAAAAATAGACACAATTTACACTGGGTAACATTACCTCTATTTTGCTAAACTCACCATAATATTTTGGTTGACCTGACTGGGCGTTTTCCAGCTAAAAATTCTGTTCTTCTTTACTAATGTCATCATGTATAGACAGGTCTGCACTTCAGCTGAGGACACCTTCAGTGCCACAAGACGGCCCACCATTAACGTACAGGAGTTGTGGCTATTTCGGTGCAGGTCTGCAGCTCTGAGGCTGCTCACCTGCAAGTCACAGCTTGTTGCTCCTGAGGTTCCTTCTCCTAACCACACTCCAAGAGCTTTTTGAAGCTCTTGTTGGGGAGCTGAAGGGGAGGCCCTGGCTCCCACCAGCACCAGTGCTGCACCCAGCGCCCCAAGCACCACAGAGCTGACATGCTCAGCTGCAGAAAAGAAACTACTAAGGTAAAAACCTGTAATAAGCATTAATTACAGATGTATATTACTTAACTCTATGTAACTACTAAAACTTAATGAAGTTTTTGGACTTTTATTGTGTAGCTGCATTAGCATAAAAAATTTAAGCTTTCTCATTCTTGTCTGCCTTACTTTCAACCGCTCCTCCTTATAGCACATTTCTTTAAATTTTCACACAAATTTCAGCATCAGCATTTGCATTCTGAAGGAGTATTTTGCCAGGTCTGTTTCGTACAGCACCACTCAGCTTTTGCTGTCTGGCCATCACTGACTTTCTTCCACCTGGGGCACAGGCACTCTTCACCGCTTCTGTCGCGCCTTAGATTTTCACTGCGTTCTCAAGAGCCGGTGTCAGCGAAAGGGCTTGTGTGCCGAGGCTGGAGGGCTCAAAGGCTTGCAGCTGCTGGCACTGCTGCGCTACTGGAGTGGGACTCCCGTATTTCTATCCAGAACTTCAGCAAAAACCCTGTGTTGGGTCCAGTACCTCCAAAGCAGGTTACATTCACTGCGTATACTGGGGGGTGTGTGTGGGAAGGCCGGACCCTGCACATGCCATGTAGGGTTGCACCGCGCAGGCAGAGGAGCCACTTGCCCACAAGTCCTCTACGCTCCCAGCTGCAGCAGCTGTGGGGACGAGAATTAGGCTCCTGGTCCCTCGTTTTCCCTTCCCCCAGACAGGCAGCCCCTCTGCCTCCTCACCCTCTTGCAGCAACCCTTGGGCAAGCAGCCCTTCTCCCAGAGCAGCGGCCTACCCCTCACCCCTGGAATAAGCAAATACATAAACAAGAGCCATCACACTACAGTCTAATAAAAAAAGATCTGGGCTAGTGCTAAAGCTAGGGTTAGGATGGGTTGAGTGCATGAAATGCCTTAGGGAGAGCGAATTATCCTCCTCTTCCCTCCAGGACGGTAGCTCTGGACTGAGCAGGACAGTCTGGATTCAGTCTGATGTGTGACTCCAGCAACCACACAGCACTCGGGAATAAAAAAGCTGAGCTTTGCCCACTTGCACTAAAATTTAAGTAATGCCTCATGTAGCTCTGTGGTGAGAGAAGGCAACTTCAGTCAACAGCACTCCGTGAGACTGAGGTTAGTGGAAACACAATAAATGTAAACAGAGAATTCAGCACTAAAAAAAGCTTTCACAAAAAAATCCAAGTGCTGTCATGGCACAGATGAGGTCCTTGCTGCGCTGGAATCGATGGCAAAATGCTTCAGTGACTTCAGCAAAGTTAGGATTTTACTGAAGGTGCTGAAGCCTCCCCTGTTTTGGCACACCTCATACTCCACAGGGTTTTACATCTGTTCTTTTCACATGTTTGAAATCGAGAAATTTCTGGTACGGCAGTGTATGAACTACCTGACACAGTTTTATAAAAACAACAACTGGGACATCCATGTTTGTTTTTGAAATGATCTCTCATATGATTCCACTTGAGAATTTAATACAATAAACATTGTTTCCCAAAAGTGTAAAAATATAACATTCTTCTACCATTAAAAGCAGATAATTCATCCAAAACCTCAGTATTCGAATAGCTTAGAGATCTTTCAATATGAAGATGAAGGATTTATGCTCTTACTGGCAAACACTTGGTACATCCAATCTCAGCAAAGGAACTGATCCTTTTTAAAGTCAGCGTTTGCAGAAGGAAGAGCTAAGGAACTAAATACAGCTGGCAGCCAAGTGAGACTGCTGCACTGGAAGCGGCAAGATAAGGAACATGCTGAAAGGAGCGTGCATCGGCACCACTGAACCATTAAAGCAGAACTCACAGAAGAATCAAAGGAACCGTTCTCGCTGTGACTTTGTAGGCGCGGGCAGCAACGCTGACTTGCCAAACCACCAGCCCCTCATGCACAGGTAGTCACGAGAACCTCTGCAGAAAAGAGGAGGTGCTTCCCAAGAACCCGGGCCTCCTCTACTTTTTCCCTCAGAAAATTGCTGTCATAGATCTGAAATGTCACGATCAGCAAGAGGACAGAAGGGAGGAGACAGGTCCCTTCCATCCAAAGGGCCACGCAGTCACCTCCGAGGTGTGTGAGAACAGCAGGTCCCCTGGTTCAGCCCTCAGACCTCTGGCCTCCTGACCCAAAGGTGAGTATGCCTGTTGCCAGAAGCATCACTGTCAGCGTACCTTTGTCTTTGAATGAAAATTGTACTCAAGTCTTTACCTCCAAATCAGAAGGCACTCTCTGTTGTTTCAGCTGCACCTTCAGCAGGTCTTTTTGCTGATCATCTTCCAGACAATCGATTTCGGTCACGGGGAATGCCTGCTGCTGCGTATCTTCACTGATGCTGACCACAAAGAGCACCTCTGAGGTGAGCAGCAAGCAGCCTTCATGCTGCTGGCCTGATCCACTCACAATCATGACGTCTAAGGCCATATGGACCTCCGGCCTTCCTAGAGATTGAAGCATTTTCCTGCATTATCAAGGGGGAAAAAAAAAGAAAAAAGAAAAGAAGAAAAAAATGAAGTAGTCAGTGTTATGCATTGGATCCTACCTAACCTCTTTTGACCACTAATGTTTTTGCTTAAGTCTGTAGCTATCACCTAACCTACAAACATAAAATAAGCCAGGGAGTACATTCCAAATCTCCATGACCAAAAGATGTAAGACTTCAGATTTAGAGAATAAATGTGAAGCTGTTATTTATCAAAACTGCTTAATCCTTCACTGCAAAATTGGCCTAACAACCATGCTAGGTCAGCCTATTTCCTATCCTAATAGAAAAATTACCCTGAGAAGTGGCTTACAAATTCAAGGCAGAAAATAAAGCTATCTTCACTAACAGCTGTTTCTGGAGATGTGCAGTATTTTTCTTGGGCTCGGTGCGCTGAGAAATAAGTAAGAACTCACTGAATGCCATTAAATAAAGATCAGCTCTGTAGTTCCAAAGCTGGAAGCAGATCAGCAGCCCATCACTTGCAGATTGGGTTTCCATGCACTACCTTTGTGTTTAATGTTCCTAAACAAACTGCCATAACTCAGCCTTTCCTAGGGAAGCGGCCTGTTAACTTGACTGCAGGCCAGAACCTATTAATAAACAATGTGGATGTAAAAATGAGCAAGTGTCTAAATAATTTTACCAGACATATTTGACGTGGCTATTTGGAGCCTGCTCAACATGTTGATCATTTGGATGAGAGCGCTGCTTGGGAAGCTGAGAAAGTCCAGCTCCGTGCAAAATACCTGTGGTAAGAGAATTTAAGTTTTTTAGTAGTTGTTTTCTAGAAAACAGGTACACATTGCAGTGATGTCATCTGTTTAGAGCAGTTCATAAAATAGTGCAGGTTCAAAATGATGTCACATCTTTGGAAGCTGTAGTCAAGATAATTCATTAAATATTACAATGCAAGAGCTGTGCACTTAACCCCGGTGATCTTGCATCAGCAAGAAACCAAAAAACCACCACCGTGTGTTCTACAATTCAGCCATTCACTTGCAATCAAGAGAAACATAATGCTCCTGAGAGCCATCACTTCGGAGCAGGATCGGACACATCGCTTAGGATTTATGCAGAAAAAATCAAAACCGTTGTTAACTTTCTTGCTTAATATTAAAATACTTCCACATACGTGTCACGATTGGTACAAATTAGAAGGCAAGTTTGCCTAGATACTGTATTTAAATGTTCAGTTACTTAATCCAGCTGTTAAACACAGATCCATACACATTTATGAGATCTCCAGGGGCATCTGGTTTATTGTGAATTCTTCTTCGTTCCAGCACAGAATGGAGACTACAAGAAGCAGTTAAACAGGTTTCTAAGTAGACTATCCGAAGCTGAAGATGATACAGTATGTGTGCTTTCAGATGGCTTGTAAACTTTTAAAGATGAGGTATGGTCACCAGAAAGAATGAGTTGGTTGCAAAAAAATTCACAAATTAAGTAGTTTTGAAAATTTTTACAAGCCAGGCAGGAAGTAGGCTAAACAGCAAGCACCAGTGTTCTACGGTTTAGTGCAAAGTTACTCGTTAAATAAACAAAGACATTTTCTTTTGTCTAATTAAGCATTCCATTGAAGCAAAAGGCATTTTTGCATAAGGGTGTCAATAACTTAGATTCCTTTCTACACAATGGATAATAATTTAAACAAAACATCAGCTCTGAAAAAAACCCTGTAATTTTTAGCACACATGTTGATGGTAATACTTAAAAGCAGCATCCCAGTTGTAACAGTTGGCTTACCGAGGTTCTCAGCATTATGTGAGTGAAAATGTTATTTACAGATGGAGAAAGAGAGAACATGTGTTTATTTCTGTGTGGTCCCCCACCCCTCGGTCCCCCCCAAGAGGCACGGTCCCACTTCCAATCCAGTTGTGGGTAAGAGTTACTTGAACTCTTGTGTGTTTTCCTCTCACGCACTGTCAGCTACTATTGATACAGTTTTATGTTTTTTCCTGGCTAACTCTTTTTGTCACATGCTCACGGAAAACATGATGTCTTGTATACCATATCTGCAATGAAAACCGTGCCCCTACTGTTGCAAGTTTCTTGAAAAAGACTGCAGCGGAATTAAATCTAGACAGAATAATGCCATGGGCAGCACAGCCGGCAGCAGACAAGAGTTTCTGATTTTACCAAGACGGGTTTTACACCTATGGGATGCATAATTCAGGAGAACAGTTATTATTTACACTCACACAAACAAGATATAGTTAACTTGAAAGAACGGTAATAATTAAATGTTTCATTAATTCTTTAAATAGATTGCTTCAAGGAATGAGTTCTGAATGTAATGGGAAGCATGGAAACAATATCCTAAGCTTAAGCCCTAGGAGAACTACTCCTATTCTAATCAACACATCACAAACATAACTATTGCTAGCGATTAAAGGCTTAAATCTTCAAGGTTTCTCTGGTGTAATTAGTGAAGCAAAATTATTGACACATTGTCCTTGTATCAACAGGTCTCCCTGCCTTTCTCCCCGGACTGCCCCTCGCCCCCCCCTTTAAATATCCAGACCACCAGCTTTGATTTATTAATACTGGAAACAAAGAAATTAATATATTTTGATATTTTGTTTTTATCTTTTGCAGTTTTTCCTTGTCCAGAAGTATTTCTATCGATCTGGAAGGATTCACCACCACTGCCACTAAGTCTAGCTAAAAAACCCACCTCTGGTCCTTAAAAGGTTACCCGTGCATCCAAAAATGGGACTGTCCTCTCACAACTCCCCATTTTAAAGCGGATGCTCCCACTACACCACTCACCGTTTTCTCGCAGGAATATAACTCTCTTTTTTTCTACAGGCAGCACAACTCTTTCCTTGCCGTAACAAAGCAATCGCAACACTCTAACTGGACATAGTATTCCTCTAATACTTTCATGTCAAAAACTCTTTTGCAAGCACATATGTTTCTGTAACTAATTCTACTGTATTCCAAGAATTACTTCATGCTTTCTGCACTCTGTGTTTCTGTGGCTGTACAACGCTGATTTGCAATATAAGAGAGAAGCACAACATGATGGCTTTCAGGAAAACGAGCACAACATTTACAACTATTCAGTGCTGGCATTTCTAAATCTTTCTCTAAGTCACGCAGTTACTGAGCTGGACAAGTATGACATAGCAGGTTGTATCTGAAGAGCCTTTTCAAATTCAAATGGATGTTGGAAATAGAGAAACTCACCGTAACCTGTTTGGGAGACGAGCTCAGCAGCCCCTCCGATGGGCTTTGTGAAGACACCCATGATTCCTTTCCCCACACCCGAGATGACCCCTCGGGCTTTATGCCCGGCCGAAGCTTGGGCCTCAGACACTCGCTGAAAATTCTGCATTGGCTGATCCACAATCCCAGCAATTGCACCTGAAAATACAAGAGTCTCCAGTAATTAGTGAAGATTAATATCCCAGAATAAGAGGAAATCTTACTACTGCACCTGAATGTTGCTTGGATTATAGACTGTACCCCACCCTTCTTATACAGCTATTTAACATGCGACCAATTAGCTAAACCATACCTTAGCTTCAGTTTAAGTCAAATCTCCACTTCCTTGTTTTTTTTTTCACGTATTTTACTTTTTTAAACATTCAGATCACTTGACAGTATGTTTTCATCTTTCAAATACTTTCCCTAAATGCTTTTGCTGAGTTAGTCTAATTTAGCTCATTCTGTGTAGCAACGCTGAAAATGTTGGGCTCGGAAGAAAATCCACCCATTTTAGAAGACTTGAGCTGTTACGGAAATGAGATTTTCATGTAAGCCTGAGATTGACTTCATGAGAATAAAAACTGCCTGTATTCAATAGTTCATTTTTATATCCTCTTCCACTGCCAGCAATGTTCATAAGCTAATGTAACTTTTGATATATTACTAAGATTAGCAGAATTAGACATTGAGACTTTTTGTTACTTTTTGTGAAAACGATCATATTTTACTTTAATGCGCATGGGTCAAACTTTTACAAGTGACACGGTGACCTTCCCAGGTTTTAGTATCAACAGAGAACTCCAACTTAAATCTTCCTAAATGTAAACAGGTATGTGAGGTGGTACATTTCTTTGATCCTGAGTTTACTTGAGCCACTTAACCACAGAGATGTCTCTAGTTATTGTAATTTTGATAGATAAGCTATTTGGAAATCGCTAAGAGCACAAGGACTGGACAAAGAGCCATCAGTTAGAAAACGGCCTGCTTGATCCAAGGTTCTTTGCTCAGTGAAACGCAAGTTTGCAGGCTCCTTGGCTAGCTCTCAGTTTGCACTTTGGGCTGCAAATACCAAGATAAAACACCTATTTAAGGAGTAGGACCAGGTGTCACCTTGATAACCAGGCATGTTTACTGCAACCCAGACATCTTTGAAGATACTGCTTTGTATGTGCAAGCAAATCTATGCATAATTCCACAGATTCGGACAATCGCAGCCTAAGTACTTGGCCCCATGTGTTTACCAGCGTGACATGCACTAGTCAGATAGCTGCTAACCGGTTTTCAGATGGTTTTAGTTACTGTTACTGGATAAACGGAGAAGTTGCTGACGTTGAACAACAAGAACTAATATTGTACTTGTACACTGGTATTCTGTCCAAAGAAAAGCCGAGGATGAGACGCAGCACACATTTCCCCAGAACCTTATCCCTGGGACACTATCTGTCAGCAATTCAAGAAACTTGCATCCCCCGTAAATGCCTCCCTCTCCTCTCAGAGAGAATGCTTCCAACTTCTATATGTGTATCCTTTAGTGATGAATGTGTAGTATTTCCCCAGAAAATGCTGGTCTGCTTTTAATGTGATAGCAGCTTTTGCTGAGCTCGCCCACTGGAGCTGAGTGTGCAGCTGAAAGTTCACCCTTTGTACCACAAAGGCCATGAAGCTTCCTTAATGCCACGCCATGGAAATGATACAATTTTCAATTCAATTCTGTTTCGTTAGTACTTACCAGCTGCTCCTGCTCCTTTCCTAAAATAACACCCCAACACTGCATTACACAATTGGGATTGTTCGCCCAGTCTTTTCTTTTGTATGATTATGATGCATTTGAAGGCATAAAACAATACTTAGTGTTCTGCTAAGTTACAGTATTACGTTACCCTGTGACCTCCTTCACCCTATCTATCGAGGTCATCCACAGCAACTGCACTTTCAGAACAGAAGTTATTGCCTTATTAAATGTAATCCACCTAAGTCCTAGCACTAGTAAATTATTTACTGCAATACACTTGAGCAATGTTATACGGTAATAATAAATAAGAGCCTACTCCAAAGGACCTATGGTATGCTCCAGGCACTTCTCAGCTGGAATTAGGCCCAGAGGACAGGGAAACAGAATGGAAACTGCTGTGATTGTGTTATATAAGATTATTTATATAGTACCCCAAATAATATATAGCTTAATTAACCAGTTGTTTAGTACTTCCACACTTTCGGTTATTCTGCCATTTTATGCATGCTTTGAACTTGTCTATGACGCCATGGCCCTTTTGTACCTCAAATTCTTTTGCAAGTTCTATCTTTCTACCTGCAAACAATATAATCAATGATCTCTTCCCTCTCTGCTCACCCTTTGTAATCTCTTATCTTGAACTGCAACTCACTGACATAACTCATTCACGTGCTGTCGTCATGCCCACAAATCACACAATAAACTACAATCTTACTCCTTTCATTAAGGAGTGGCTGGTCCTACCACCCTTGCATGGGGAAGCCAGACCTGTGCAGCTCCTTTCCTGCGCGCGTCATGTGCGGGCAAAGGAAAAAAAAAAACAACAGGTCAAAGGCTGAGCAACCTCAAAACCCAGCAGCAATGAGATAAAGGTGACACACACCTGAAGTTCACTGCATCTCCTAGCACCAGGAACTGCGCAAGGCAGATGTCCACTGTGTCCATGTGGCTGCCTTCTTTCTAACATAAAGTTACTGGCAGGAGCACCGTGCTGGATGGACTTGCCACAGAAGGTCTCTCCCCCGGGATTTCAGTAGGGTACCAGAGAAGCAGAGCACGGAACCACATGTAGTGGATCCTCCCTTCCCACTCGCAGTCTCACAGTCCAGAAACAGCTACAGTGTCCTACTGCTGTCCCTGTCCCTTCTCTGGAATGTCCCTGGCCCGTGTTTTTTTTTTTTTTAATGAAACCATTCTCCTTTTTCCTTTCCTTCCTTACCCTAAGCATTCAATTTTATATGCATGTCCACATATGTACACACAGATTATGTATGTATAAAGAAAACTTCAATAAAATTAAACACCAAAGCAACAAAACAAAAACATATTCTTCCATTACTGGACCAAAGAGGTTCCAGCAACACCATAACATCTGCTAAACATCAGCTGGGGTGCACTCTGGTTAATATATGTTGCTCAGTAACCATAAAAAAGATACTTTGATAACTACAAAATTCAGACAGTTCAGAGTATATCACTGTATTACTTCAAGAAGAATTTGATTACGGGCAGCAACTGTTCGTGCGCAGACTGACAATGTTTGGTGAATGTAGCACGGCTTAGGAACTTTGCAAAGCTCGGGCCACTTATGACAAACTCTTCCAGACCAAGAAATAATTTGAAAAAAATCCCCATCAGGAGAAACTGGCCATGCTTTGCCATGAGGCTGGAAGCTAGCCAAACTGAAACCATTTTGCTTCCTTTTCTTTTCCCTGTTGTCTTTCAGGATTGCTGCAAGTGTTTCACACCAAAAATACGGCTGAAGCATGGTCTCATCACAGCAAACATCACATAAAAATATGGCTAAAAGAAAAGAGCACCTGTTGGCGTGCATTCATATATTTGCAGAATTACTGTGCAGAATAACACGCAGCTTCAGGGTTGGCAATGGTTCTTAGTATCTCGCTTGCAGATAGGCAAATGTAGAGTGGCCCCGATTCAGGGATAGTTGCACAGCAAGAACTACCACCACCACCCTTAATAACAAAAATTTGAGCTTCTGAAATCCCGACTCTACCTTCTCTAGCAGCAGAGTTATGCTGTCAGTCAGCATTACTATCAATTCAAAAGCAGAAAGGAGTAACTGAAATGTTGAGCACTTTTGCCATGGTGAAAAATGGCTTTTCGAATAGCTGTCAGCTTTCTGGTTATTCAGAAATGCTCAGCTTCTTAAAGGGAGCTACTTCAATATGTTATTTTTCACTAGGACCAGTAGCTGAAAATAAAGCCTATAGTTTCGATATTCTCTTTTACATTGGTTATAAATTATTATTTTAAGCTTGACCCCATCGTGCAAAATGCACAAGAGAGTTCCTTGGTAGGGAGTGCCGATCATCTAAATATTTTAAATACAATTTCACTGCATTTTTGTCTAATCATATAAAAGAAAAAACACACCTGTCATACACTTTTGCTTCTTTTCACACACAAATGTTCGTAAAATGACCCAGAAGTCTCCCCCAAACTAGGAAAGACGACAACAGCCGGCCAAAGATAACAATCACATCAAACAACACCCTGACAGTGCCTGAGTCATTTAAAACAAGACAGGACAAAGCACTTAAGAATGTACCACAAGGAACAACTTGCACTGAGGAGGAGACAAGAGTACGATTTTGGCCCTGGTTCAGCAAAGCTCTTAAGCACATGCTTAAGTGCTTTGCTGAATCAGGGCCACCATGAACCAGATATTCAGAAAAATCCGAAATCTTCTTTCTGCATAGATACCACTACGCATTGGTGAACTAAGGGCGTGTACATGCCTGTGCCTAGGCACGAAATCTGCTTTTGCAATTCTTTAAACTGCCTGCATGAGTCAGATGGTTGTTACAAATGTGACAGCACTTCGACTATGCCAGAAATCTTTTTCACAGTTTTCAATTTTACAATTAGAAAGTCATAGAAACCATAGCTTCAGAGGGTTTCCCTCTCTGCATTCCTGTGCTCATCCGAACCCTTCATCCTTGTGAGGGAAAATAACAGCAGCTCCGCTTCGTTTCGTTCTGTATGGAGAACTTGGGAGCTATTTTTAGGGTAAACATTTTAATGTTTACTCTGAACGTGCAGTGAAAGCAAGCAGCACGGTAGTACCTCCCTTCAACTATGACTGGTTTTCTGGGGGAAGCCACAACACTCCTTTACTAAAGGACAGAAACAGCTTTCTGATGTGTTTGTAAAAATTGAAATCTAGGTCTATTCATAATTTAGGTCTTGGCATAATTTACATGAATGCTGCTGTGCATACTGAAAAAGCACGCTTTTTAAAAATCAGGTTTAAATAAAAAAATTATGTCCGATACAAATTCACTGGAATATTTCTGACTCCTCTGTTAGCGAGAGGTCCCATCCTTGTCAAGTCCAGTAACTGTAGCTATTTATCCGAGTGCTTCATTGCCTCCACTGCTAAAACCAGAGGTATTTAGCAGGGAAGAATCTCTAACTAATAACAGTGGGAGTCAGAACAAGACCCTAGCTTGCAGAGGAGCACTGTTTAAATGCTAATATGAAGCTCTAAGTTTCTGACATGAAGTCCGATTTCTTAGGAAATCAGGGACGCTGAAATTCCAGCTCCTTTTTTCGGTTTTGTTTTTAAGTCAGGCGTACTCCCGCAAACAACGGAAGCCTTGTGCGCAGGGAGGTACAGGCACGGCGCATTTGTGCACGCACAGAACGAGTTCCCGGCTTTCCCGAACAGCAGGAACTTTGCCTTGTTACAGCCAAAGCTACAAAGTTTTGCTCTTCTGTTCAGGCTGCGCAGCCGATGCTTTTCGCTGGGAAGGGCTCTGGTGTGTTGGTGGAGGGGATAGCCACCACGTTACCTCGCTGTCTTATTAATAACTAAGCCAAGATCACCAAACCATTTCACCAGCGCACATACACCAGGCTGACACAGTGCTTCTAAAAGTATAATCTTTCATCCAGCTACTCAGCCTGACTGCCCTTAGCCCAATAAAACAAGAAGGAAAAATAAAACCTTCTCTGAACCACCTTTGATTCGCAACACCAGTAACAGTTTAGAACTGCGAGAGCAGCTACTCATACATGAGATTTCTCCTTTATGCACATTTCTCCCAGGACACTCGCTTGCCAGTTTACAGGCATTATCAAATGACAGTGTTTCACATCATCTAAAGTTATTGCTTAAAATAATTTCCAGTAACTTAACCCAAACTTGTAACATTTTTACCACTTCCTCTTCGGGGCTTTCAGGGTTGCGGTTGCAAATTTAGGAGTTGTGTACACTACTGAAGATTAGGAAAGAGGACAAATCCTTTCAAGCTTCAGCTCTTCTAACCTTCTGCACCGGACTGCTTTTGGTCACTTTGATCTCTAAGGGATTCATACTCTTTAATACGTACTGAGGAACTCTGCCAAACAATACAGTTCTGCATTCCTTTGCTGTGTGACAAGTAGAAGTAGCCTAGAAAACCCAGCCCCTCACTGCAAAACTTCTCGCAGAGACTTTTTCCAGTGGGGGTTAGTTTTCCAGTTTTTAGGTACTATTTTGAAATGGCCAGAGCAATCTTCACTTGTAATCAAACCACTTGGCTGCTTGATGAATACAATTACATTGAATCAGGATGATCTGGGTCTCTTTGTAAAAGCAGATTTCCTCATCAAAGCTTACTTAACATCTGCACTAAGTTCAAGTGGTTTTCAAACAAAACCAAGAATCCCCGATATCTACAGTGCAGCAACAAAAAGCAGGTTCAGAAGGCATTCCTAGAACTCACTGCAAAGTAAACATCAGCGCGATGACGTCTTTGTGCTGACTTAGTTACAACTCACCCTGCTCAATGCAGAATTATTCTTTTCTTCTCAGATATACATCATGTACCAATGAAAACATTATTTCACCAAGAGAATGCAAACTTGTTCTAGATCTGCAATCATTTTATCAGCAAAAACCACACACAAAAGTCACTAAACTCTGATAAAAAGAAACAGTGTCACATACACATACTGTCAAGCTATTTCACAAGAAAACACCCAATCAAACCGAATTTGCAATTATAACTCACACGTAGAAAAGGCTGGTGAGCAGCCCAGACAACGGTATTATCACTCCACGTGATATTTAATAGTACATTACCTAGCAGGCTAATGCCTAAACGAGAGAGCCCCTGTCTCAGTCCTTCTCCCAGGCTCTCTGGAAGCTGCCTTCTCCATTCTTCTTGTCTGTTGTAATGCTCCTCATCCAGCGACAGCCTATCCATATTCCGAGCAAGGCTCGTTGCCAGATTGGTAATTGACGTCAGTGTACCTAAATACATGGAGATAGACATTTGGGTCCGGATCAGAATGCTTTAATTTAAAACACGGAGACATTCTACTCCTCGCTGCAACACCAAGCTTGTGAGCAGAGCGGCCGGTCAGCTTTAAAGTCGCCCACGTCACACGCTTTGCCACTCGTGAAGCCGCTTCTAGGGCCCGTGTCGCGACTTTCACACCAGCCTGCACCAGCCCGGCCCGGCCGGCGGGAACAGCGGCTCACCCCACCGCCCCCGCCCAGCCCCCGACCCTCGCAGGGCCGCCCGGGCCGGAGAGGCGGCGGTGGGAGGGCAGGCCGGGCGCTGGGC
>Ga0065711_1006778_pt1 | contig 16419 bp, 11 predicted proteins | sample Hoacrofraction12_FD_59098 | JGI IMG/M metagenome (GOLD analysis project Ga0065711, IMG submission 59098) | Hoatzin crop microbial communities from Cojedes, Venezuela - Epithelial fraction 12 v2 (version 2) | ecosystem: Host-associated > Birds > Digestive system > Esophagus > Crop | place...
TTTCTCAGTAGCTCCATGGCGGGCATGTCCATCTGAAGCGCCGGGTGTGAAACACAAGCCTGCCTGAATGGCTTGTCCCTGCGAAGCACTGGCCACCCCCCGACTAGCTTGTCCCCCCCACCTTGGTGGCGGCTTTGACTTGCGTAAGCTGGTGAAGAATGGACCCACCCATGCCTAGAAATCCGCCTCCTCCCTCCCTTCCCACCGCTTCTCCCCTTTTCTGAGAGGTGTAATGGAGCAGATCTTACAGGGAGCAGCTGCCTCTGCCCCCGTGCCCACCTGCCCCACGCTCCACTTTATAACCTCGGGGTGAAAGGGGGCATGGGGTGCCTGGTGCCCCCAAGATGCGGGTCTCGGGTCTGCTCTTCCCACACAGTGCCACAGCTGCCACCATGGTGCGGGCTTCGGAAGGGCTTGTTCGGCCGGACGCTGCGGCACCCCTCGATTGGGTGCCATGCAATTTCCAACCTTGCAGCGCAGTGATGGGGTGAGGGCAGCACACCAAGACCTCCGTGAGCTGGTTCACTTCTCTCAGCACCTCACTCACCCCCTTCGCAGCACACAGGTGGCAGGGAATAGCCCACTCTGCATGGCCAGCCTTGGCCAGGGAGAGGTCTGGGGGAGAGGAGCATCGCTCATTCCAGCTGGTTATCATCTCCAGTGATGTGTCCTTCTTGCACGTGGGGATGCTGCGTGGCTCTAGTCCCCCGTCCCCCATCTGCCTGGTGGTAGAGGGGACCTGTAGCAGCTTCCATGGTTGTATTAGATGGTGCAGATGGCCCTTCCTCTTTTGTGTGTGGCTGCTTTCGACTGTCTCGTTCAGCTGCGAAAGAGCTTGTTTTCCTTTGTTTTGAGTAGACTTAAGGAAAACACAAACCCGTACTTCCAAGAGCAGATCTCAGCTCTCCTAACATGAGCCATGCAGATGCACACCTCAGATATTAAAAATCAAACCCTGCCCTCTTCTCCTGGATGCTGCAGTTCTGTGTAGGACAAACCTGGAGTAAAAAAATGTAGAAGAGCTCATGGAAAGAGAAGGAATATGGTTTCACATTATTATTTTCCACTTTTGAGACAAATCCTGAATTCTAGATCATAGGTCCCAATTCTCAGGTCATAGAAAGAGTGGGACATTCCTGGTTTAAAGACAATAAAAGCAACAACCTTAGGGTTTTGATGAGAAACATTTTATGTCCCAGAAGCGTGTGTGCTGCCAGACCAGTGTGCACTTGGCAGTGAAATCAGTTCTTCCACTTGTGCATCCTTCAGAAGCAGAAGAGCAAAGGGATGAGAGGGAGTCAGGAGGTTGCCTTAGCTCTTATAAATGGAGATGTCTCATATTCTAAAAATATAAAGAACCCATCTCTGTTCCTCAAAAGTCAGAAGATCCAGAACTTCAGTCCTGCCCCAGGGGCCACACCTCTTCCCAAGCCTTATTTCAGTATAAGTTGGGAGGAATTTCCGCAACACAAAGAATGGTTTGAAATGAGCCTAATTTCATCCTGAATTTTTCTTTTAAAGTTGCTCAAGTCTATCAAAAAATTTGGGAAGCCAAATGAAACCCAGCCCAGGAGATCTCACCAGCAGCATGCTGGTGACTGTGCAAGGGTACAAGTCTGCACGGGGCGAGGTGTCCTTCTGTCTTTCCATGTTGTGTTTGTACATTTCCAAGAATACTTCAGCTTTGCCCCTGAGCAGTACTTACTAGGTAAAAATGCACAACATAAATCAGATTTCTTAGAATAGTCTTGTCATATACCCTTTTTACCTGGTGTGGAGTTTTCTTCATGTTTAAAACAGTATCAAAATTCACATTTATTGCCTGGAGAGATATAAAGCAGCTTCTCAGAGTCACCGTGGTGCTTGGTGCTGAAGGGCATGGTTGAATTTTTCCTGCTATCAGTCTCTGACGTAAGCCCAGCACCTTCAGCTGGTGTCTGATATGGAGGTGNCCATGATCATCATGTCCATACTGAGCCGTAAGGGTCTGTTTTAGAAATCAATCAGAAGAAGAAGGTGTTGGTGGACAGGGAAAATTCACCNTCTCTTTCAGGAACTTCACTGTAACCCAAGGGCGTGCCTGCAAAGAAAGAAAGCAGTCTACTCCTGCGTTGGGCAGGCATTACCACCAGCTGCGGGTTCTTTGTATCCCTCACCATGTGGAACTTTGGAAATGACCCGAGGTTCTGAGCAAGATAGTGTACAGTGTCCTGCTTTCCACCTGTGTGTCTGNCACCAGCTGTGTAACCATGAGATGCAGAGTAGGAGCTGCTGTACCACTGCAAAGCAAGTCCTCAGGGGTGTTAACTCAAGGCTGGTGTGGCTCTGGGGCAAAGGAGGTGCCTGCACCATCCCAGGCTGGTGAGAGTGGGCAGGGTGGTGCGGCCGAGCCCACTCACACCCACAGCATGACCTAGTGTTGCCCAGAAAAGGGAGATTGTCAGGAGCAAGAGGGGTTCAAAAGAGCAGCAGGTTTGGGGGAAAGCAGCTAGACCTTGAAAATGGAGATGTTGAGATGTTTGTGCATGAAGCTAGTCATCAGACCTTTGAGGGCAGATGCTGGCTCCTGGTGGGGCTGGGTGGACGCGGTAGCGAGAGGTGGAGGTCAAGGAGGATATATTCCCTTTGTACGTTAACCTGAGCCACAGCCGTGGGATCTCCTGCTGTGACCCATATTTACGTTCATATTTATCTATTTACCTCTCAATTTAAGAGAGATGGGAGTAGATGACTCTTCACAGGGGACTCACTTCTGGCCTCAGCTATGCCCTGAGAGTCTGCAGGAGCTCCTGGCTCCAGCAGCGTTACGCCGGGATTTACGCCAGCACGGCGGAGGTCAGAGTCCGGCCCTGCCACCCCTCCTTCTTCTTGTAAGAACTTTTTTGGTTTGTGGCTTACCCATGAGTCCCATGCAACTCCGTTTTGCTTTTCTCTTCTTTGAAAAAACCCCACAATCTAATTTTTACTCTCTTACGGATTCCAGGACCTGAGGTGCCACTCTGAAATAAAAACGCACCCTTCCTTCCCCAGGTCCGGTGAAGCTGTTTGCCTCCTGCAGCGCAGGTTAAGCCAGTGCCAGCTCTGGTCTCGGGAGATTCCCTGCAACCCCCACTTGCCTCGCTCCGTCGCCGGCAGCTTTTTCATTATTTATTTAATGTCTTGTACCGTAAATAATGGTGACTTTATGGTTATTAGGAACGGGTTAAGGTACATGCGGGCAGCACCAGGCTGCCTTCAAAAGGAACAGGCCCGGCATAAAATGTTGCGATAATTGCTTTACTGCTGAGTGCTTGGTCTTTATTTTGTGTCCGATTTGTCTCTTAAGCCAGCGTAACATTCTCCCCGCTGCAGGAGAATGCAGAGAGCAAATTGAAGGTCTGAGCGTGAACAATGCAACATGGTGCACTGCTGGGTTTTTCTTTTCTTTCCTCTTTCTTCGTTCCTCTCTCGACCTCCCTCCAGTCATCTCTGCTCCCCCTCCCCCTCCAGCCTCCTCTCCCTCTCGGCCGCTCCGGCTCTCCCACCTCTTGGCACCCTGTTTAGGGCAGGTGAGATGGGAGGCGGGAAGCCAGCAGGTGCTCTTCAAAAGCAAAGAAAAAAAATATAACGGTGGAAAGTACCTTCTTATACGAAGCCAGGCATGTCCCTCAGCCTGAAATCCCAAGCACGTGTCCCAACCCAAGAGTAACGATGGCTCTTCCGTAGGGCTGATGATACCCATGCACACAGCAGCGAAGGATGCTCCTGGGTGCCCACACCTGCCGGCAGCGGCAGGCAGCTGCCCACACGCTGCACGTGCCGAGGAGGAAGAGGAGGCAGCAGGGAGCAGGTCATGGAGACAGGTGTGCTTTTAAAACGCAGCTCCCAAGGTGCTAGGGCTTGGGGAGTGTTTGTGTCATCCTGCCGTACATGGTAATTACCTTGTTAGGAGTAATTAAACGTGGATTTGTGATCCTTCTAAGGTGGAGCTTCTCTTTCCCTCCTCTTAATCATGAACGGCAGCTGTAGTTGCACTGAAGACAACAGGAGCATCCCGGAGCAGGGCGGCCGCAGCGGGTGCATCAGTCACCCCAGGGCCCTAGTAGTTGACCCATCTCTTTTCCCAGCGATATACTCCTCCCTGGTGTGAAACCATCTGAATTGCTTTTTTCTGAGATGTATTTTTGGCAGAGTGGGGGGGAGGCTAGTGCCAGACCAGCTCCCCCGTGGCCCTGCGAGTCTACACTGGGTGCTCCTGTGACTTTGACAAAGCTGCTCGGTTTTCCTGGACCTGAGTGGTCCGGGCTGTGAGATGGCACCATTGCCCCCAGTCTGCCTGATTATAAGTCTCTGTTTAGTAACTACCCAGAAAGTGCTATACCAGAGGGACAGAGATCTGCTACGGAGCCTCCTGTCTCTCTTCTGTCCAGAGGCAGTGGAAACAAAGGTTGCACTTTCTTCTCTAATCTCTGGTTGTAGAACAGTCATTGCTTATCCACATGGTCTTGTGGACTCGTGGAGTGCCTGGGTCTGCTTCATGTTGGAGAAACCTCCTGTGGTTGGAAAATCAGAAGTTTTCTGATTGTGCAGTGAGTGCTGGCATGATGGGATGGGTGACGGGGACCTGGCCTGGAGCAGAGCAGGTGAACAGCCCTTTCTCCACACCTTGCTAGCAGTGTTGGGCTCAAGGCAATATTTATTTTACTAGGAGGAAACAGAGAAAGAGGGTTTGATTGTAAAAGTCCGCAGCCTTCTCCTGGATGCCCGGCCACGAGTCTTCTGAGATGTTCAGAATCTCTCTCATTTGAGATCAGACCTTTGTGGTTTAGCCTTTTCTATATCTTATCTACCTGGTATGGAAAATGCAACCAAAAATATCACCCACACGCACATCATCTTTGAAAAAGCTTTGGTTTGAATTTTGCTCAGGAGTGAAGATTTGGCTGTTACCCCAAGTGCAACAGCTACCCGGCTGAGAAGTCGGTATGTGCAAAAATTCAACTTTTTGCTTTGCCCCCTGTTCCCACCTTAGAGACACGCTGCTTACTGGGAATTAAAGATGAGAGAGTTTTACCTTCCGTGGGCCTCTGGAAAATAGCTTGATTAGCAGAACAAATTATTTCACAAAGGAGGTTGTGGTTTTTTTTCTTTGCCAGGATCCAGGAGTTATTTCAATCAGAAAGTGCTAATCATCAATTTAAACTTAAGAATCAATGGATTGTAGCCGTGGCAAAAGGCAAATCAATGCTGAAAATCTGACCCACAGATAGGTTTGGTCCCCTTTCTCACACTCCCCACCTGCCTCCCTTCCCCCTCCCCTTGTCCCCTAGAGCAGCGACCGAGTAATTAATAAGGCATAAGGGGAAATATGAATGAATTGGGCTGAGCGAGGGAAGGACGAGCGGGAGGAAGGATTTGCTCTGTGTATCTGAACAGCTTTAATTAGCTGTTTCTTGGTCTCTTTGGTTTGCTTGCTTGTTAGGATAATCCAGTTAAAGAGGCTGCCTTTCATCTCGGTTAGACTTCTCTCAGCAGAGAGGGATGGGTGAGCTGCGCTGGAGCACGGGGTGGTGCGGGTGGGTGAGAGCCGAGGCCACCCCAAACCCCAAATGCGATTGTTCCTACAGGGCTGCCGCCTTGACAAACAACTAAAACAGCCCAACTCCGGTGCAGCCCTCCAGCTAGCCACGAAAGTCAGCGGTAAAATGGCCAATGTGCTTCTCCGGGCTTAATGTGTCCTGTTTTCTGACCCCGAAACGTTTTCTTTATGAAAGGATCAAGTTGGGAGCATTGTCCCAGCGCCTTGAAAAGAGCTGCACAGAATGCTCTTTTGTGTTAAGTTGCCTTTTTTTTTCTTTTTTTTTCTTTTTTTTTTTTTTTTTGAGCCACTGCCTGCTGTGTTTTTTTCCTCCCCCTCCCTTCTGCACGATGGGGGGAGAGGCTGGGACGGACAGTGATACAGACAGAGACTGTCTTGATGAACCATCTGTGCCACAGTGTAATCCAGTGGAGCTGAAAAATTAAACAGCGTTTTCAATTAACTTTCTCTCTCTGGCTGTTTTTTCTTCTTCTTCTTCTTGGGGAGAAGTTTTATTTTAACCCCTTGGAAGCCATCAGGATGGGGAGGATATCGGATGCGGGGGCAGCGAGGGCACATGTGAAAAACACCCACCTGGGATCAGGACAGTGTTGGCGAAGCCCGGTGCCCTGCCTGGGGCCGGACGTGCTGGCTGAGTTAGGGGGTGGTTCAGAATAAATGGGCCACAGGGGCACGTTTTCTTACTCAGTTGAAAGAGTGTGTACTCCGTTAAAAATGGCAAGGGCAGTTTTTGTTTACATTTGTTGATATAACCTAGGACGTTTTCATTATCCTGTTTAAGTGGGGTTTTTTCTCTCTTTGATTGTAGCCTCAGCGCTATCTTGTGGCAAGGAGTCCCAGGGGTTAACCCTGTGTCGTCTGTAACTATTGCCTTTTTATCAGTTGTAAGCTTTTTTTTGCCATTCATCTTCACTTCTTCATTTAATTTCCTTCTTCCTAAGGAAAGGCATAGTACGTGTTATTTTATTAAAACTACTCCTACTCCACTCCCTGTTTCGTATATGTCCTTTGTGACCATTTTTATTTGTCCTCTACAGAAAAGATGTTTTCATTGTCTTTGGGATAAAGGTGGCTCCCGACCTGGGGTGGTGGCTGTGGTTCACGTGCACGCTCCTGTTTTCAGCAGAGGTGTGGGGGCTGGCGTGGGATGCTGCGTCCCTGCTGCTGGCTGCCGAGTTGTGCGTGTGTCTCCTGGGCTGTGGGTACCATGGCGTTTTGGGGGACAATCCTGCCTTATTCCCATTGGTGACTCTAGTTGTCCTAGGAGCTCACAAGTGAGCTCCTCTGTCAAAGACATTTAGAAAACCCCCAAAACTTGCTGGCCAGTTGTTGAGCTGAGGCACTCGGATCATCCCCGCAGAGAAGAGAGTATCTGCCTTTGCAGGAGCCTTCCTGCGTAGGGTGGGCTAAGGCCTGGCCATCCGAATACGGTCTTTAATTCTGGAACTGTTTCCAGCAATTTGCCTGATACTGAAGCTCAAGACTTTGCTCATGTGTAATCCTCACAGCCATCCTACGGCCTCTTTGAGAAACATTACCAGTGTTTTGCCCTCCAGTCCTCTGGCTTAGCGGTTGCAATAATCCTCATATTATCTTGCTCTTACAACCTACTTTCACAGCTGTAGGACTCCCAGTACTTCACAAGGGAGATGAACCTCGTTATTACTTTATTTTGATGGAGAAATGCAGCACGAGGAAGCAAAGGGACTCACCAAAGATATCACCAGGCGACCGGTGTCATGGCTGAGTCCAGTCCCTGAGCTGCAAACCCAGGCTGGTCCTTGTTTCTGGTGGAGTCGAGCTGCTGGTGCTGAGGAGTGATGGTGACAGCCCTGTCACTCCCACATCCCCTCGCTTGTGTCTCCTCTGGGCCTGGGAACTGGAATTCCCTTCACGGGTGTGCTGTGCACACACCCAGGTGGAGGCACCCAGGCTCTCACTCCTCCAGTTCATCTCTTGCCTCCCCCCTCAAGCAATTCAGCAACCTTCCTGAGCCCTCCCGGCTCCACTCCCTCCTCCTCCTCAGCCTTCGCCCTCTGCAAGTTCTCTTTTCTCACACTTGCAGTGACCTCAGGGAAAGACCCATGAAGATGTCCCCATGCCTGTTTCCCCTCCCAGTGCTCATACTGGGGTTACAGAGGTGGCAGAGGGGTGGCTGCAGAGCACGGTCCCAGTTTTTGTCCTCGGCTGTTGAACATTCTGGGTCTCCATCCACAGTGGTGTGGGTTGGAGACCGGGGAGGAGGGACCTTTTCTTCCCATCAAAGCAAACCCAGGCAGTGCCTGGACCTGGGCTGCTCTGTCCCGCTCAGCAGAGGCTGGGACAAGGGGGCAGGGGGGGACCACAAAGCCATGGCTTTGCTGCAGCCTCTGCGTCTCTGCTTCAGACCCATTTCACGCAGCTGGGTAAGGCCAGGCAAAGCAAAATCAGCTGCTCCCCTGAGCCAGTGTCCCTGGTCCACCAACTTCTGGAGCCAGGAGGGGCGGTCACTGTGGCGTATGGGTCCCTCCAAGACCTCTACCCTGGAGGTCGTCGCTTCTTGGGATGTGAGGGCTAGGAGACAAGCAGGGAGAGGTGCCCGCTTGCCCTGGGTTCACAGTGGCCCCGTGCAGGGGTCCCTCCCCAGCCCGCAGCTCCCCGGGGAGAGCAGCCCGCGGGTCTCTCCCTCCATGCGAGCAGTCTCCCAGTTACCAGGGGCTGCTGCTGGCATGACGGGGGAAAGAATACTCAGCAAATTGCTTTGCTGCACATCTTAAAGCAGCCCTTGATTTGATTTAAACAAAAACAAAAGGGGGCTTGGTGGAAAGCGGGGCGATTGGTGGGCGCAGGCCCTCTCCTCTGTCTTGCACACACAGGCTCGCATAAGTGACAGCTCAGTGGGCCGCTGTTGAGGGCTTTCATTGCACTGGCTCAGCCTTTCGCTAGGGAAAGCCAAAGTGTCTGTCACTGTGTGTCCCCCCCCAGCCCACCCCACGCCTTTTCTTTTGCTGTTCCCTTTCTTTCCCTCCCTCTCTCTGCAGAGGAATGGGCGAGACCTTTGCATTCAAAGGGAGGATGGCTCTGTGAGGTCTCGCTGAGGGTGGAAATCACTTTAGCAGAGATGATGTTTCTTTGTTTAGGGGCAAATTGTGCCCCTTCTCTGTGGCTCCAGGGTTGCCAGATGCTGTCATCGGCAGGGGGTCCCCAGAGAGGGGTGCGGGAGCCACATGGGGAGAGGAAGGACTCCTGTTTGGGAGGGAAGCTGCTGGTATTAGCGCTTTCCAGTGGGAGCAGGGATACAAGGGGGAACAGAGAAAGATTTGGAAGATTTGTAGTCAGCGTCTGGGGAACTGCATGTGAGGAAAGGCCCAGGGAAGAAGCGCAGCTGGATGGAAAGGACATGGGCTCCTTCCTCACATGTTGGAGCCATGAGCTCCATGCAGTTGCTGAGCAGTGGCTCTCCCTGGATGCTTTGGTCTGATTTTCTGCTGTTATTTGGCACTGCATCACATTCCCATACTGCTTCCACCTCCAATCTTGACCAAAATGGAGCCCTAAGACTGAATTAACTGGAACCAAGGGAGATGGATTTGGTATTGCATTTCAATATCTCTAGTCATTCACTTTATTGGAGCTGTTCTGACCAAATCCAGCTCTCATAGCAAGGTGGCGTAGATCCATCCCTTGGCTTTCACATGAACTTCGCGCAACATGCAAGACAGTGAGATCAGGAAAGAGCATTGAACAGCATCAAGGAAGACAGAGGGTGCTTGGACATGCGGTGGTGGGTGAGATGAAGCAGAGCCTCTTGCTGCTCTCCCTGGAACTGGCACTCTCCACACTTTGTGCCTGAGGGCTGAGCACGCTGCAGACAACTGCAGACACTGCACTCCCCCTCCCATCATCCCAGGGAGAAACAGAACTTGAGAGCATCAGCAGAGCTTTTGAGGACATGCCTAGCAGCCCCTTTCTGATGTTCGAGCATGTGGTCTTGGCCAGCTGTGGCCAAGTGTGAATGTGTTTGCGATGATACATTCTGCTGAGCCCCTGGACCAGGGCTGCTCTTGCTTTGACGAGAGAGAAGCCGCCTCACATGCCTGCCCCTCATCATCCTTCATGATCTGATGCCCTTGCTGAGCTCCGCTCCCAAATCTGTTCATTGCTGGGTCTTGTGGGCTCTTGTTCCTGAGGGCTCAGAGAGTGGTCATCTCAGCCCTTAAAAGCTAGTCATCCTTCCTGGGCATGATCCTGCAGTCTCTGCCTTGATGGCAGCAGATGTCAGGTCCATGTGTGTTCAAGGACACTCACAGATCAATTCCAAGCTTGATGCCAGCACTTTGGGTGAAGAGGATGACTGGTGTTTGGAAGCAGACAGGGTGGCTGCTTTAGCAGCAGAGTGCTATAACCTGTGGCATGAAGGGCCTGATGTGGAACACGAATTTTGGCATATGTGTTGCTCCCAACAGTCATTCTCCATTTCTCTGTTCCCAGTAGCAGGGTCAGGCTTACCACAGGTCTGCTTCAGCAGAGGGGAGGGGAAGCAAATGTGTCCCCAGCGAGGGGTGAGGAGAGCGACTCGTTTGGGTGATCCCGCAGAGTCCTCCTGCCAGCCCTGGTTTCATATGCCTCAGCTGTGCTGAACACTTTCTTTTGGCAACCTCACAGTTAAAAACTTTACCAGTTTCTTTCTCTCTCTTTTTCCTTCCTTCCTTTTCAGAGTTGACAGGGGCAAAATAAAGGCTTTATTTTTTTTTAAACAATTTTGTTCCTTCTGGGAGTGATGGAGCGAGAGTGAGTGAAGATTATAGCTCTGTGTGCCGAAGACCTTCATAATGGGGGGAGAAGCAGTGACATAATGGGAACCTAATGGCAGTAATTGGCCCTGGTTTTGACAGGGCCTATATCACAGCTCAGGAAAAAAAGAGATGTTTAAAGTAAAAATTTACACAAAATTATACGGTTTGGGGGGTGAAAACGGCTGTTTGGTTTTTATCTCTCTTTTTTTTCCCATTCCTCTGGGGACATTGCCTCGCGCTGTGTTTGTGTCTGTGTGTGTTTTCATGTCCATCACTTAATCAAAGTCAGAATGCGGGTCCCTGAACAAGAGAGCCCTCCGTGCGGCGCCCGGGTTTTTAAAGTGCTGGGTCAGATGCTGAGAGCCGGCGCTGCTGAAGTCTCCTTCAGGAGAGGTGGGACGTGAGGACCCCACTGAGATTTTCGTGAGGCTCAGCTGTGCCAAGGTGGGTGCCATAGGAAAGCGAGGAGCACGGCAGGGCGCGGGAGCCGGAGCAGCAGAGAGGGGCTGTGGGCAGGGGGTTTCTCCCTGCTGCCCACACTGCCCAGCGAGATCCCTTCTACCTTTCTCCATCTCCCCTTGTAGGAGCCCATGCACGCAGGGGACAGTGAAAGGGATGTACGTCCAGCCAGCAAGGGAAAGGGCAGCACTGTGTCTGCAAGCTGCGCTGCCGTCCCCTTAGTCCTCAGCACACGACATCTGCTTTAATGTTTGCTCTGATATTCAGAGGACAGAGGTCCACAATATCTCACCCATCATCGGACCCTATGAACTTCCTTACTTGAACGTAGCCATAGCTCCCCCAGCTTTGGTCAGCTCCATGATCATGTCCCAGGATCTCTTCCTGCTGCGCTCCAGATCGTGTTGGCCTCTCCCCAGCACTGCGGTCCCTGGGGACAACGTCCTTTCTTCAACGTGGCCATGTCAGCACCGGCCAGAGTAAAACGCTAGTTTGAACTCTGATTCCTTTGCCAGGCCTGGACCGCACTGCGTGTTTTGTGGTGCCTTATCATACTGCAAGCCGAGGTCCAGCTTGACGTCCCCACCATCACCCAGGTCTGCCTTGCAGCTGCAGCTTCCCTTGCACATTTTCTTGCTCAATACTTATCAGTCAGCTTGTTTTCCCTTGGGATAGCGGTGCGTGCTCATGAAAGCTTGTACGCTGTGGGATTGCACTCTGAAGGCCCTTAGCCAGAAAGCGGCCACAGGCTTGGCGGTGTGACTGCAAACAGAAGCTTGGAAGTGCAGCACCATGGGCATTCGTGTGTGTCTGTGCAATTTTATATACACTGCTTGGGACAGGGACTCAAACTTGAACAAGACCCTGCAGGAGCCCTCAAAAAGTGTGTGCGTATTGCGGTGTGAGTATGCTTATCACACGCGTGGTTGTGACAGCTCAATGACAACCTGCGTCACTGCAATTTGGACCACGAAGCTGTGCTAGAAGATACTTAGATGTTTCTAGAGTGCTTTGAGTCACAAATTCCTCTGTCCTCAAGCTGGATATAGCACAAAGCGCTGCTGGCCTTACGGACAAATAGGTGTTGAATTGGGATGTGTGTCTGCGTGTTTGTTTGTTGGTTGAAAAGGTCCCAATTCTTTCAATCTCTTGACACTAGAACCTTGAAGTGAGTCTGGTAAATAAGCTCAAGGCTCACCATGCCCATCACCCAGTAGAAGCTGGGAAATATTCTCCAAGGACTGACCCCGAGGCGGCAGCTTGGATGTACAGCATGTACATTTATCTTGTGGGAATGGCCGAAGAGGGCTTGTACGGATGTCTTGCTCCCATTCTGACCAAAACAAAGCCAGTAGATTTGCAGTAGTACAGTTTGAAAGAGACAAGGAGCTTAAAGCAGGATCTCTCAGTGAGAATGCCTGAGGACTGCTGTTGCACCTCTGTGTTAAGGGATCAATAGTCATTTGGACCAGACTGAGCAGAGAAATTACTAAACTCAGAAAATGCTGTTCCCCGTGCACTGGGTTGGAAGTGGTATGCCATGGTCTGAGAAGGTAACCTGGGCTCGCTGGGCACTTGGTGAGTTTTCAGATGTGGGTGGTCCACCCTGGTGTGATGTTTTAGGAATATCTAAGTGCATCTCTCCTCTAAGCTATGAGCAGTTGCCTGTTCTTCAACCTAGGCATTTGAGACCCGGGACACAGAAGCTCTGTGCTTGTCCACCAAGCCCACACAGATCACCTATGTCTGTGTCTGCCTGGAGACGGCCTTTCCTAGGCCACTGCTTCTGCATCCGTCTCAGCCCCCCATCATCTCCTTGGAGGGGACAGAGAATATGCTGAGTTCCAGTTTAGAGATGGGAACACAAAGTCCCAATGCCTGTGCCTCTGGCTGGCCGTGGGGAAGGGAAGGCCTTTTAATACTCAAGACTGAGCATAGCTGTAACTCTTCCTTGCGTTTGCTTTGCTTTACTGTGGGGTGCCTCTCTGCCCACCTCACTGCCGAGCTCGTGCGTGTGTGAATGTACGTGCTTGTGCGCATGCACCTGACTGACCTTAAACAAGTGTGCAAAATTCATTGCCTTGCCGGCTCAAAGGCAGCAGAGCTGCTGGGGACCTTGGGGGGGCAGGGGGAAGGCAACATCTGTTCAAAACCAAACAGTGCCTCCTGCTAAATGGCCCAGAAAGCTCCTGCGAGTGGGGTCCTGGGTGGAGACTCCAACGCTGGGAATGTTTTGTCTGGAGGAGCTGGGATCGGAGGTGGGTGTCCGTGGGGGCTCCCACATCCTGAGAATGAGCCACATCTGGGGAAGTCGTTTGGCTGGTGCTGATGATTCCCCAAGCGCTCTTGGCTTTAATGACTCGTGATGCCGCAAGAAGTGGCCCTGTAATGGCCATTCCATGCTTGGCCAAGGAGCACGTGCTCTGCCCCCTTACCGGCGTGTTTTCACATTCCCACTGGGGACCAGCACCTTCCGCTCTCCAGCTGCCCCAGGCAGGGCCACCTGGAGACCCCAGCACCTTTGGGAAGGGTCTGGGGGATTTGCAGCTTGCACTGTGGTGTGCTTCTGGTGGCCATCCAGGTGTTTGTTCTGGCTCTGCTGTACCCATCACCAGTATGTGGCCAGCGTGAATTCTCCCTGCATGAGGTGGGTTCAGGAGGTGCTGGCTAAGCTGGATAGTGGTTGCAGACCCAGGGGCATAAGTCAGAACATGGACCTGCTGCTTGCAACGGCGGTTAGAAGGGGACCACCCTGACCTTGGGGCAACAGTGCTGGCTGTTTCACTGCCTGGGAGCTGGGTTGTCAGTGAGGATGCTGTGTTCCATTGCCTATAGGAAGGGTGGCCAAGCCCCATACACGAGCACTGGGCTTTCCTGCTGGGACTTGTGTGGGACCAAGCACTCCCAAGCGTGGCCCAGCACTCACAACCCTTCTTTCTGTGCAGCTGAGAGGCAGCCATGGCATTTGTTCCTCTTGTCCTTGCCAGCCTGCAACAGAAAGGTCCCTGCTTTGGACCCTGCACCCTTAACGCAGCTTGTAGAGACCAAGGCCATCCTGTCAGCCCAGTATCTGGCCAAGCCTGCCCCTTTGGCTGTTTTCAGCTCCATTCAAAAGGGTAAACTGCCATGGTTCTTGCCCTGCTGGGAAGCAAACTGGCAATCTGTTTAATCCAGCACCTTCCCTGCAAAGGTGAGTGGATCTCCATACTCCAGAAAGAGTTTAATACTCTGCAGCTGGCAGTTTGGAGTTAATGCCACTCCAGCCCTTGTCCCATTCGCTAACAGACTTTGGTTTAAATGCCTTGGCTGCATGGCAAATGTAAGCCAGCATTTCCTTGACTGAAAGTTGCCTCCTGCTGACTTGGTGATGTGTGGTAGCCGTGGTGCTTGTGTGGCTTTTCTGCTCTCCAAGTACCATCATTAATCCCCCATGGGAGGGTTTTGGTGGGCCTCAACCTAGTTTCTGGTGGCATCTGCGCATAGTGGCAGGGACTCTGCTCTCCCCACTGTTGTCAGCCTTGCCACAGAAGCCGAAGCCCAAGAGGGACCAAGGCAAATGAAGCTGGCACCATGCACATTGTGCATCCTGGCTCTCCTGCAGCCTCTGAGGTTGCTGCTGACCCCGCCGGGTACAGGGACTGGCAGTGGGCTGACCCTGCCATGCCGCTTCGGTCTCTCTTAACCCCAGATAGCAGAGAGTACCACGGCTGAGCACCCACAAGTTGTGCTGTGTGCAGACACAATGTTCTCCAGGCTCCAGCTGTGGTGAAGAGGGATAGAGACACAGGGTCATTGCCTGGTAGCTCCTCCAGTGCCTCCATGGACTTTCTTCTTAGCTGCACTGGTTTGAGGGTCTACTGCAGCCTGCTCCCACCCCTGCTGTCTTGACAGAGCCCAGATCTGACTGTTTCTGGAAGACAGACCTGACACTGTTGGCTAGTTCCCCTCTTCCTGCCCTCCTGCCCCCAGCGTGGGTCCCCTTCCTTTGGTGGGTTCTCTTGGTGCTCTCCTGCTTCCCATCCAGACTTTGGTGGAAGATTCGTCTTCACAGCAAAAAAATGCAAAGCCTGGGACAGCAACAGCAATGAGATTCATGTATGGATTGGGGCTGCTGGCAGGGCCCAGTTCCTGCTCAGCTCCGGGTCGCGGCAGCCGGTACCCCATCCTGGCAGGAGCCTGACCGCCGTGCTGTGCCGGTGGGGAGCAGGGAACTCCCTCCCCCTGCCTGCCTTGCCCAGTGAGTGCTCATAAAGCCGCAGGTGTGGGATGTTTGTTATTTAGTCTACAGCCTGGTATGTGATAGTTTCTTTTCTGCTCGGAGTGGTTTCAGATAATTAGTACATTACGATTCCCCCACCTTGAGTGGGGGAGAGAGGAGGGGGCAGCCCACCCTCAGACTACTTGTAATTTCACATCCTGTGTTTTATGGACCCGAACTGTTCGGGGCGGGGAGTTGGATGGAGGGGATCAGAGAGCAAACAGCGAGTCCTTCCCCCGCCTTCGCCACCAAGTAAACCCTGGGGTTGTTAGCGTGGCCAAATGTTATTTTGCAGAGTTGCAACCAACTTAATTCAGAGATGTTTGCTTGCGCTGTTTTCCTCTTTTTTTTTTTTTTTTTCTTTTAAGGCTTGAATGCCTTAAAAAGGGAAGAATGAAAAACAAGATGCTCTTTCTCCCGGCCTGTCCATGCTCCCCTCTCTCCCTTTTTATTACACGCTTATCGCTTCTTTCCCTCCTGCTTTTGAAATTGATTTCCTTTCCTTTCTCCCCTATTCAGGGCCTAAACGCTGAATGTTCGATATTTCATTTGAGGCCGCTAATCGCATTACCACCCTTGACGTTTTACAGATATCATATTATGGGCGCAAATTTGGCAAATTATTAGCGTTGTAATGTATAGCTTGTCAAAGGTATTTAAGACACTAAGAGCCCTGGGCTTATCGGGGTTAGCAGAGAGCTCTCGTTGAGCTTTTGAAATGCGGAGAGCCGGTTATAAAACACACTGTGACTCTCTTTTCAGCTTGTAAAAAAAGAGAGCGCGAGAGAGAGAAAGGAGGGGGAAAAATATCATCCGTCTATCAGGGGCTTCCAGGGCTGATAACAAGCAAAATTCTTCTCTGTGGGTTTCACTGGAAATGTGAGAAGCTTTTAAAACATTTCACAAGCTGTCTGGGAAAGAGGAAAAAAAATCTTTATTGAAAGGATGTAGCAATCTTTTTACTGAGGTCTATTTATCTCCCGGGAACATGCTGTAAGTAGGAGTTCCCCTCCCCGGTCGCCGGAGGGGTTTGAGGAGGGAGAGCGGGGTCCTCCCCTGCTCCTGCGCTGTCCCGCGCGGTGACTCCTCCCGGCCCAGCCCGGGACGCTGGTGGCTGGGGACTGGTCCCAGTATCCCTCCTTCTCCCTCCCCCCCGCCCGGCCGGGCCGCTCGTTAGCGGCGATGCTGCCGGGCCAGCCGCGGGAGCCAGCGCCCGGGGAAGCCGTGCCCCGGTGCCCCGGTGCCCCGGGCCGGGCAGGGCAGGGCAGCGCAGAGCCGGTGCTCGGCGACCCAGTCCCCAAGGGACCTGTTTCCTCTCCGACCAGTTTGTCAAAATGCCTTTATGGTCT
>Ga0065711_1041090_pt1 | contig 16418 bp, 6 predicted proteins | sample Hoacrofraction12_FD_59098 | JGI IMG/M metagenome (GOLD analysis project Ga0065711, IMG submission 59098) | Hoatzin crop microbial communities from Cojedes, Venezuela - Epithelial fraction 12 v2 (version 2) | ecosystem: Host-associated > Birds > Digestive system > Esophagus > Crop | place...
TTCCCTTCCCTTCCCTTCCCTTCCCTTCCCTTCCCTTCCCTTCCTTCTTCATTCTGTCTCTCTGTGTCTCTCTTTTTCTGTCTGCTCTTTCTCCTTTTCTGTTTTGTTCTTCCTCTCTTTTTCTCTCTCTTTCATCTACCCAATAAATAAATAAAAGGTCACTGAAAAAAAGTCGCAAATAAGTGAAACTCAAAGCACACTTACACACACACCCACCCGTCCATCCCCCCCCGCCCCGAATTACAGTACAGCACAGTTGAAACCTGAATCTGGTTAAGGAGAATGTATAAACTTTGCAAGTCTAATAAGAAACAGATTTTGAGGGCTTTGTACTTAATAATTACTGGGAAATTGAATGTAAGAAATATTTAAGCACAACATGAAGATTTCAAAAGTAATGTTAACTTGCCCACGTTTAAAACTACTTTGTGATATGCTATAAGTTCTATTTATTAGTCAAAATTGAAAGCAAATATGCATTTCAAGTATAAGAGCGCAATTTCTTTACTCACTACACCTACATTATAGACCTTCATTACTACTTCCATAGATTTCAGTTGGCTACTAATCATAATTTAAAAAGCATTAAAAGATTGATTATCTTTTTCTAATGCAATGAACTAAGATAAAAAATGCATAAGGCTGAAACAAGGCCAAGTGAATTACAGTGTGAGAACACTAACTTTTTAATTTCCTTTTTAATTTAGAACTTCTGTCATCTTGTGAGTTTCACCATACACTCTTACTTTGCTTTTGCACAATTCTTTATTTTTACCAGTAGCACAGGAACACAATTCTGGTAAAGAACATTTTTTAAACAAAGGAATCAGGCGACTAGATATACTGTGAATCTGGAAGACCAAGGGAAGCTTATCGTCCATATGAGGCTGCACAACAGAGAATCAGGTAGAGGAGCAATTGCCAGATTTATAAATAATGGTCTTTACAACTACAGACAGCAATATGCTTGAAAGTCTGCTACATATCCAGATTTATTTTGCAATTAGCCATACCAATAAAAAGTTAGGTTTGTACCTTTCATGTCTGTATTTAAAGCATATGTATCTTAGTAAATATATTCACTCCAACAGAAAACCAAAGGAATAAAATGGAAGTTCACATGCTGTACTGTGGTAAGAACCTCCCTTTCAGAACATGCGATGTGAGAATAACCAAACTTCCGAACACTACCTCCCTCATATCCCAGAACTTAGAGGGATCTACTTTTCCTGTGATCAGTCTCTGATGACATTTATGATCACAAAATCAGCATCAAGAACCTCATCTTGTACAAGTCTTTCCTCCTTCTCCTCAATTGTACGATTTTAGTTGCCATAACCTTACAGTTATAGGGTAGATGAGGAGGACCTTACTCAAGTCCCGTTGAATCTCTGCTGGATTGCAAAAATGAGGCAGAGATAATTGAGCATTTGTTACTCTGCAGAGAGAAAGCAACAGAGGTTCTCTCACTGTTGCTGGAAAGGGAACAGTGAGAGACTGAAGAGGATCAAAAGCAGTAGCTTTCACTTTCATCCAAACTGGAAATCCCCACCCTGGGCAATATATAACGAACTGCTGCTTTTAGGACTGTAGCGAGCTGAGGACATCTGCAAAACCCACAAAGACTACAACAATAAGGTGATACTGGGAAAAAGCAAGAAAAGAATATCTGATTTTCAGTGTGTGGTGGAAATGATATTTAATTTTATTTACGTAGACTGCCTCCACCTAGGAGTTACTTTACTATAAGCTGATCGAACATGTCTTTTCTTAATCGCTGTAATACTTTTTGGTCCAATCCTGTAAGGTGCTAACCCATGGCCAAAGATGCTCAGCAGTCCTCTGCAGGATGGGAAGCCCTGTGTAAAGTTCATTAGTTAGTCTGTCCTTTTAAACCTGCGCTGATTTAGCAGGGTAAGCCTGCGCTGGAGGCAAATTTTCAGCTTTTTAATCTTAAAAAGCTTGATTTCTTAGACACAGGAAGAATTGCTGTTTGAAGCTGATCCAAGGAGGGGAGGAGGAGAGACCTGGCAGATGTCAATGTGAGCCCTAGTAATAACAACCTCCTCCAAGCAATCTAACTCATCAAGCTAATAGTTACTCAGCCTGATCCTGCAGTGCCTTGAGTTTTTTTTGTGTTCAGGTCTTCCTGAGATAAGGCTCTAAAAGGAAAAAGAAAAAAAACCCAGTGGAACGCAAAACACGTATAATCGTCTGCAACTTTCTGGCACAATCAAGCGTGGAGTGAAAAGTCTCTAATGTAACCGATCCACTGACATATACCGTGAGAATATTTGGTGTCACAAAAATACCTTGATATATGTCTAACATTAAGCTGTTAGACAAGACTCCACATACCTCAGAAAGTCTAGGTTTGCACAGTAGCTCAATGGTTGCAACCGGAGCAGTAACTTGTGGGCCAGTGACCAGCAACAGGTACAATGAATATTTCAATAAAATAGATTAGTCAAAAGAAATAGAACCAACATCACAGAATACTGAAGAGCACTTCCAAACTGGAACTGTCTAGCAACACTTTTATTAGGTACACAGGGCTTAAGCAGAGAAGGTTTCCTATAGAAGAGTCAACTGGTCAATTGTTTATTCCCATTGACACATGTACAAACCCAAACTGACAGGAATTCAGCACAGTTGTAATCTGTGCTGCTGAGACTAGCACTTGACTCACTGAGGTGACTTCACTACCATAACTGATTCGTGTTCCACTAGGTGGAAAACAGTCTTTTGATGTTTGGTGCCATTAGATACTCTGGTCTCAGAGTCCACTAGAATAAAAAAAAAGAGGGATGGTGCCAGGAAAAATAGAGAACATCCAAATGTGAAATTTTAACTTAACTAAACTCAACGGCAATTTTACCCCATAGCACAGTGTCCAGAAATTTGGTGTAGCCTAGAGCCCAGAGTATTATCAGGTCCTCATATAGGGAGGAAACAAAGAATAGTAGAAAAAAAAGATTAAAAAAACACATTAAAATACTGCCTTTCTCTCCCAGGTACAAGTTCGTATTTTCTCGTTTTACAGTAAAATAGCTGTGATTCTCTTGACCACATCAGGCACAAAGCCTCTGGCAGTTTTTGTACAGGGGATGGCATAACCCAGTTGATGAGCTATTCACTATTTAACTCTTTATAGAGGTCATGCCCTAAAGAATTTGCAGGCTGTTTTTATGCCTTTAAGAATGAGAACTGAAAGTGACATAAGGGTCCAGCAGTTGGTAAATTACTGCTTGCTTGTTAGTATGAAATAACATTCAAATAATTGTTATAGCTATGTCGTGTAGCTACTTTCATTGACTCTTCAATGATACCTACCAGGCATTAGGTAGGATGCAAAGATTAAAATCTGTAACTATAACATGGCATGTGTAACTCAGTTCTGTGGTAAATTCAGATGCTGAATGTGTTTGCAGCTTCACACAAGGTTTTCCATTCCCAGATTTGACAATTTCTGGAGGGAACAGACATATGGATTCTTCCAAAAGCTCATTATTTTAATTATTAATTTTGACATATTTTTGAGAAATGAAACTTGTGGCTATTGAATTACGGAGTTCTTTCAGACTGAGGTCAAAACTGACATAGGTGTGATTGTCTCGAATAAGTCCTTAGAAGCTACAGCAAAATCCATTAAAATCATCAGACAGTGAAAAAGGACTGGAAGAGCAAAGGCTGAGCCAATGGCAGGGGCAGGGTGGGGTACAATGAGCTAATTCACAGTGCCTATGCGCATGGATCCTAGTTTTTACCAAGAACATTTACTTTGCAGATTTGGAGAGAAAGCATTCTCTGTTTTGTAGCATAATAAATTGGGTGGCATAGAACCACTTGACAAACTTGACAGTTTAGTTACTGGTCCTTTACAGCAAAGTTCATTTCATGTACAGTTCAAATTTTGGACACTAACAGTACTACCAAAAGAGAAAAATAATCTGACTCTACCATCCTGGTTTTAAAGCTGGGCACCCCTCAGGCACACCATGCACTGTCCTTCTCTGGTGTAAGAAGACGGAGGAGGGAAGACAAACATTGTGGTAAAAGCGGTTTATGGAATGTATTTTTCTCACGTCTTCTTTATAAAGGCAGCACCATTTATAACCAAAAGTCTATATCATGTTTTGGCTCCAAGTGTGAAAGTGGTCCCCACGAAAAACAGCAGTGGCAGTAATGAGACAAAAACAACCACATATGAAAACAAGGCAATAAAGCTAGAGTGCTGCAGATGTATAGATAAAAGCCTTGTAAAGTAAACCTCATATGGTCTGGCAGACTCACCACAGGACCTGAATTTTAACTCACTAAACCTAGAAACATATAACAGTGTAGTAACTCTTTTACACCGAGAGCAAAGCTGCTTGAGATCTTACTTCCACCCACTGGCAGGGAAAGCAATTTATTTGTGGTTTTGATCTCATACATTAAAACAAAACAAAGCTCTTCAGACTTCTGGACAAGCAGAACTGATGTGAAGGCTAAGCTAATGCTGCAGCTCTTCAGTCCAGGAACGCACTTCTTATTTGTACTTAAGCCAAGTTCATTCACTTATATTTTCACTAAAGCCACAGTCTTTTGAAGATGTTGCACTTGGACTTCCTCCCTGCCAAGTTTTTAAATTACAATGTGCTGTGTCCATGAGAAAACTGAAGAAGATTTATTAGAACAAGGTGCCAGAAAGTTTCACCCTCTCCAGCATCAGGTCAGGGTAGTAGTAGCACATGAAAAGTCGCTGTCAGTACATTTTGTCCCTCAGATTTATAAAGAAAGATTATTTTTTTCTCCTTTCCCAACAATGGCTATAAAATCATTGAAAATAACTTGAAAGAAAATGTTTACTGAATCTCTGAGATCTCCTTGTGCACTTCCACTCAAAAAGAACAGCTGTCTGCATCTCCTGTCACTCTTTTGTTATCACAGTATGCTACAGACAGCAGAAAGACCCATTACATCAGTGAAATATAAACTGTAATTTATACCTTTATTGTTGAGAAATTTATTAATTGCTGATTCGCTAGATGGGTTAAACAAAACAGCAGATCAAACCCAAGCTTCCTTTCAGTTGGACTGAAGAAGAAGTATAACCAAATGTGTGAAGCCCATCAAAAAGGTCCACTGTCTTTCTGGTTTGGAGTTACCTGAGGGTGAACGTACCCGTTTAGATGTCTGCCTCTTTCTCGTTTAAATTACCATGCTGGACCTCCCAGCCTTTAGACGCAAGAACAATTCTCACACTAAGCTGTCTGACTTTGGTCATTTGGACCAAATGCCACCAGGCATGGCAATTCTGCAGTTCCAGTCACCATGGTGTTATATGATGTAATTTATTCTTCAGAGTTTGGGGGAAGCTAGCTTTTTCGTCTCCTGCTTTTGATTTGCTGAAGATTAAGCTTTTGTAAAGTCTTAAAAGTAAAGTTTTTAGAAATATTTCATAAAATTCTAAGACGACACAATTCATAGATTCATACCATGACTTATATTGAGAAATTGGTAACTGGAGATAATTGCCATTTCACAGCGTGAGCTGACACAGCATATTTTTCCCTGTATGTGATGCAGGAAATAACTGTTGTATGGTCAGCATTACTGTGTGGTAACATTGAATTTATTATGGAGACCATGCTTCATTAGGGAGCCTGATCACTTCTTCAACAGAAACACTTTGCCTTTGTACTGAGCTGATCTAGACTTACAAATGTGAGAATCTTCACACTGAAAGGAGAAAACTTGAGTGCAGAGCACAGAGTACAAGCGAGCACTTGGGTTTACAAGAGGGACAAAGGTCAGGAATAGTATAGTATTGTGCATGATACACACAGTTCTTCCTTAAGGCACAGTGGCAGCACAAACTGAAACCCTCCTAGAGAGAATACAGAAGGCTCTTTGAAAAGCTTGAATTGTTAAACATTTGTTACTAATAACCCAAATGACTTTACCAATTTTCATAAACACAAACTGTGATCATGCTTTTCCAGTCAGAAAAGGTCTTCATGATTTAATGCAAATTGGTCGTGTCCCACAGGCACAGTTGGATTTTAAAGTACGAGGATTGAGTTGCTGCTCAAAATTTCAGCAGGTAAAATAAATCTGTCCAGGAAATTTATTAACAATTGCCACTTTCTCCCTCCTGCTATTTGTGAAAGGCAGTTCTGAAGCTGAGTGTGGTGAGTACAGTGTGAGTATGTATGGTAAATGTGAATAGTCCCTTATTACCCTATCAGCTTTATGTCAATAGAGAAGCTAGGAAAATCAGTTTTCCTTTGAAACATTAGAACCCAAGTGAGGGGAGTGTAGCAGGGGGAGATTTGTCACCAATTTCACAGAGGCCGGCATTTCACCCTGGGTGTTTTTGAAGACTGAGTTATCTTCTCAAACTCTGAAATAGTTTCCTTGCCTTTTTAATGTTTTCTTTTGGTACATTTTTATGTTCTGCTTTGATTGTTTAGTCAAAGTCCACGAGGTGATATCTAAACCAAGTGGAAAGTATTCACCAGAGTCTTCTCTCAAAGATGAATTTGTCTCAGCAGCATTAACATATCAGACAAGGCAAATGACAAAATTCTGTTTGCTGGAGTGCAAATTGTTGTGTATCTGTCCTCTGTTCCCTAAAAACGGAGTGGGGGAAGATTGCATTTCACAATATCATTACTACATCCCCTAAACAGGTGGTGAAACCCTGGCACAGGTTGCCGAGAGAGGTGGTAGATGCCCCATCCCTGAAAACATTTTAGATCAGGTTGAACAGGGCTGTGAGCAACCTGGTCGAGTTGAAGATGTCCCTGCTTTTTTCAGGGGGATTGGACTAGATGGCTTTTAACTGTCCTGTCCAACCCAAACTATTCTATGATTTGATGATTCTAAATGGTGCAAAAAAACAGCCAGTGCTTAACTGGCAATTAAGAGTTCATGAAAGCATTTCAAAGATCTCCTTTAGGCTAGGTAAGCCCTGCTAGGCAAACTTTATCGGTAGATTTACTAGAACACTGGGAGATCAGAAGACTTGAGGCCACGTCGAAAGAGTGGTGGAACCCATCTGTAAGGTGCCATTAGTCTACTGATATAACCACTGCTTTGTCCTTCATCCCAATTCTTGTTCCACCTGGGAGGCGCCTCTTATGCCTTCTGAACATGTTTTTGGAGTTCAGTTTCTGATGTCCACCAATTCAAAACAAATCACCCACAACTCTCCCCTTGTAGGAACCTCAGGAGCAGTTTGCCTGGAGAGATTGTGTTGTCTTTCAGCGTGCACATAAAACATCCCTTTAAGTGTCTGTTCAGTCTATCTAGTTATGTACAAAAACAATCCTAGTGAAAAAACACACATGAAATACATACACAAGAGTACACGTCCAGGATTCCTTCTGGCCAGTTTAAACTGTGAGCTCCGGACTTGCCTGGATCAGCAATGCATTGAATTGCAGCTCATATCAGATACCCAGCTCCAAGAGAATCCTGACAAAGATCAAGAGGACACCTCGCAAATTGGCTAGTAAACAAAGGTCCTTGAATGCTGAAGGATTTTCAGACAGTACTAAGGGAGCAGTGACTAGGTGAGTTGTTTCAAATCTCTAAGGAATGTTTTTGGGAGGGAAAGTTCAGAGTGGCAGACCTAAGAACAATAGGTCAACATTCGACTATCATTCGCATTTCCTTAGTGTTGTCCAGCACCTCTGATGTCAGTTAGACATCTATTAAGTAAAACAACACATTTAGAATTCAGCAAAATAACACTCACTCAAAGGTATTTCAAATGAGACAATTAATTTTATCTTCTTTGGTATCCAATTAAATTTTTCCTCAAATATCTGTCAGAAGTGAGAGAGCATGAAGAAAATCTTGAACAGATAGTCAGAAACTAGCACAAATATCTTGAGAAGCCATGATATGAACTGGGAATACATTTCGAACACAATTACATATTGAAAAATACAAAAAATTGTATCTAACTATCTCCTGATGTGGTTGTATTTGAAGTCAGGATTTCTGATCTGAAGGCAAATACTCAGAAGATATTTACATTTGCTTTTGTTATTCATGTATTTATTTTTAAGAAGAGGAACATATTATAAAATAAAACACTTCTCAATGCATCAATATCTTAGCTGTCCATGTTTTCCTAATATTCCCAGCGTTCGTTCAGATTACCAGTAGCACAGCTTTCCCACCAGCTGGGATTCAGTGCTGTATTTTCTGTTCATGGACATGAACTCTAGGGCATGAACTTGCTGCAGAATTCACTTCTGGTTTTAAACCACACCAAAATGTGCAGGCTGCTTTGTTTACAGCCAAGCAAGAACAAGCAGGCACAGCGTGGCTTTCTGCTAAGTGGCAAGAGGTGCTGCTCTCTTAACAAACGTTAATACTGCTGAAGTGTTTTCTGTAACTGGATGCCAGCATTGCTTTACTGCTCAGGAGCTGGTTTTGCTTGCAGTCTGCAGCCACAGCTAGACTGCTACATCTTGATGCCTCTGGTGTTGTGATGGGCAGTGCTAGCTACAAGGAACTGGAAGAACAGCAGCAAAGGATCTGACTCTAGCCCGGTGGTGCTGGCATTAGGTGGGCAGAAAAGGAGAGATCTTGGGTGCTAGTCCTTGCTTTCCCTCCTACTCTTTTGTTGGTAATAAAATTCATGCACTGATAGGGGTGCTGACGTTCACAGAAATGGATGCAAGACTTAGTACCTGATGATCTGGACAAAATTATGTGTTAAGGATCATGTAGTAAATCTGGGATGGAGCAGGAAACTGAGCCTTGGTTTTCAAAAGCCAAGGAGAAAGTTTAATTACCAGGCCCTTTTCTTCCCCAAGTTTCAGTTCTGCCCTGATATTGAAGACATACACTTTCCTCTGGCTGGCTATGGTGGTTTCCTTGCCCCTCAGACTTCCTCTTGTTAAAGGGCAGGAAAAAGATTCTAACTTCGTATTACATCCATAAGAAAGGATTTATAGTGGGATTCTACTTGGCCTCAGAAACACCACCCCAAATGTACTGTACCATTCATGCCATGGGATCGAAAGATAAAAGCCAATTTAAGTTACAGTCACGCATTTCTACTTTTCTCTTGCTCATCACATGGCAGCTCAATTCTTGCTTATCTGTGAAATTTTACATGACTGAACCACCAATCAGATATTCATACAACTGCAAAATACAGAGTATTGGAGGGAAGCCTGGACAGGGTCATCAGGCTGGAAAGCAGATATCCATATAAATGAGAGCAAAGGAGAAAAATTAGCTCCTTCACCTGGAGATTCAGGGGGAACAATGCACAGGCCTGAAGGGTGAATGGGAACATCTGGTTTTAATAGGTTAAAATGTTTTCTCCAAGTCTGTATATTTTCATTGTTGTTTTGGCAGATGGGAGCTCTCATGCACAGTCTCTAATCCCACTTCTGCTGCAGGGTTTCTTTAGGATGATGCAACACTGATAGACCTGAAAACTGGCCAGTTCCAGGCTCTCAGCCTTTGTCTGTTTCTTGCAATTGCAGCTCACTCATTAAGCATCACTGAATTTTGCTGGCAACTGTGGCTGTCTGGACCATATGTAAGACAAGCAGATTCGCCTTTCAGTGGTCTGGACTCTAGAACAGGAGAACAGACAAACTTCTGGCAGATTGCCCTTTGTGGCTGTAAATGAATGTAGTATTTCCTGTTCATGTTACAGCTCCAGGAGTTGGAACAGAAAAAAATTACTGTATTGCCATGGAGAACATGTTTGAGCAAGGCAACCTAATAAAACACTGGCCCAAACCATATTTTTTAAATCATAACACTATGGTTAAAGTACAGTTAATGCAGTTCAACTCTAGCAGCTATACAGATGTTATCATACGCATCTAGTTTATTACGTGGAAATCTATAGTAAACCTGTCATGATCGCAAGAGCAGTAGATTAAAATCCTAGGTCCCACAATAATAATGTGGTAAAACATGCTGAAGTGTAGTTTTACTCTGGCATTTACCAAATTTACTGGACCAAGTACAGCGTGAGAATACTGCAGTACCTAAAAAAGTGTTATGATGATTGGTCCAATTTTTCATGAGTTATCCTAGTTTTCAGAAATTGTTCCAGTACCACTAGAGATGACACTTACTGAATTAAAAGGAAAGTGTGAAAGAGCTGGAGTCTGAATTTGCTCTGACATGTCATGGGACACACATAAATTTTATGTCTACTCTGTCTGTAGGTTAACAGTGCATTGCAGAGCTTATAAAAAGTAAAGCAGTGACGAGAAATTCGGAAGGAATTATTTGTTCAGTAATGCCACCACCAAGCCTGCCTATCAGCAAGTGTGAATCCTTTCTTTTGCATAACTTGGACTTGCTGTAACACCAAATCAGAAAAAAAGTTTCAAGTGAAAAAAAATTAAGACAAATGAAATGATGTATATTTTCATTCATTGCTACTTTAGTACTTCGGGCTCATTTGGTTTTTGTCCCCTACTGTCTTTTATACAGGGAAGTAATTTCGAAAGTCTTGAATTGCTCTTCTTCAAATCTTGGGTACAACCTGCTTTCTACTGCGGGCCAGATGACATAGCATCTGCGACAAGTCCAAGAAATTAGCTAAGAAGTCACTGTGACAAAGGGAATAATGGATGAGTGGTAATAACTAAGACATAATGCTACATAAGTGTACAGACATTACTACGTGTCTTATTCTTTTCACCTCTGCCTCATAGGTTACTGGAAATATTTAATGCAGAAAGGAAAGTGTCTAAAACTGGTTATGAAAATGTACATTTAAACTAATATGAGTGATACTAGGTACAGAAGCAATCACAGTCATCATCTGGTGCCCGCTCAAGGGTCTGCAAGCCCGTTTGTAGCTACTGTTAAAGTGCTTGCATTTGAAACTGGCAGTAAAGTCAATAAATGTGTGTCTGCAACAGAGGCTACATAAAATAATCGAAAACATTTTAAGCTAAATCTTTAGAAGATGGTAGTAATAGCCTGCAATCATGGGACAGTAACTGAAATAAGGAGTGGATTTCTTATTGAATTCTGTGTCACAATATTCACTTTATAGCTTGCAGTTATCCTTTGGAGATTACAAAGAGAGAAAGGGTCTGTAGGGGTTATCTACTGAGGCTTTCTAAGCCTGTGAGAAAATCAGCTTATTGGGAATATCACAAGGTGTCTTTTCTGAGAGGTCTTGGTGATCAGCTAATTAGTGGTGGGGAGGGGGAGAGAGAGCAGAAGTGCAGCTTAGCTCTTCCCTGCTTACCGCTCCTCTCCTCCCAGATTGCTGCTTACATCTTTGCTCCTCAAGGAGATGGATAGTGAATCTTTTGAACCTTTTGTCTGGTTCCTGCCATTGCTTGGATGTTGCTGTTTGGCACTATCTTGGCAGTGTACTTGCTTCCTCATTTCAGCTTGGTTTTAGCAGTGGAATATCTATATACAATTTATATTCAGGGTGGCTTCATACCCTACCTCTGTCCCTCTGTACATCAGAATATGTTGTGCACTGCTGAGCAACGGCTCTTTATTACTTAGAAAGGAGCACCCAGGGAAAGCATCCTTCTGTGCTCCTTCCTCCCATTTGAGTCTTCGTCACCTTCTCTTCACCAGCTGCACCAGGTTGACAGAGGAACAGGTTTACTTTGCTGACTGCATCCTTTTGGTGGCAAAGCATGGACCTTGAAGCCCAGGCAGGGTCCTCATTCCCTCGCTTCAAGTATTTCGATGCATTCTGTTGTTAATGTTTTGTAGCAAACTTTTTAGCTGCTAAATGAAGATTGAGATGGAAGGCTGAGATGCTGGCTATCGATGTTTTGACTGCAGCCTGTAAAACAAAGCTATTGTCTGTAAGAGAGTAAACGATATTCTTTCAAATGTGTGTCCTAGTATTTATCATAAAGAAACAGCCTTTCTTTCCATAGAATTGTGTTTTCTTTTATCTAATGAAATTCAGGGTCAACAGTGAAGTAAAATCCTAACTTTCGGCAAGTAAGATTAGCAGCTAATGCAGTGAGTGGGGAAAAATGCATTTTTTGAATCCTCCAATGAGGGATTTAAGGAGAAGATAACAGCATGTACTAAATTAAAGTCCTTGGGTCTGTCTGTTCATCTGGTTCACAGCTGTGCAGGTGTGCTGATCTCTGTTAGTGACTCAGATGTGCTTTACTGTCTCTTGTGAAAGGTACGTATGCAACAAAAAGTAAGTGATCTCTCATGCAAACAGTAGTATATTTGCAGTCTAAAATAGACACATTCTTCCTTAAGGAATAAGGAATTATCAGGGATAATCTGCCCAGTTTCAGCATCCATGCAGGGACAGGAACGACTCTCACACATTGATACAATGCACAGCCGATTCCCCTTTATTGGTCTTCTTGCGTGGTTATATACATTTTTCATATCTGCACACACGATCACGCTTATTTGGATAGGCTACAGACATAAATCATGCACTGTTCATGCACCCCATATTCCCTTATGATTGGTAACTATGCACTAACGCCAATAGCAACAGACCGCCTCCACATCCTTGAACACATCGTGTTTTTGCTAACCCACATCATGTGCACTATCAGAACTTTCTCAATTGCTATTCTTAGCTGTCCTTTCCAGCGGCCTGTTCAGTTATGCTAACTGTTTTGCTTAAACGGCCTAGTCGTGCTAACTCTCAAGCTACATCGACCTCAACAATAATCAATGTCTGCAATGATTTTTCGTTCTGTGCCTTTTACTAGACTTATGTAAACACACACTGATTTTAAAAAATCATAGATTCCTGTGTCAACTTCACTTTCCAGCAGAGGATGAATCTAGGCATGGGTCCAGAGAGAAGAACTTGGGGAGCAGAGCTGTCAGGGCTCAAAAGGAGCAGTGGTACAACTGAACTTCACCAAGACTTTGAACAACTTAAAAGAAACATGAAACGTAATAAAGATTCCTTCTTTCAATACACCAGGGTCAGTACAACCAAGACTTCTGGGGGAGTTTATAGGACCAATGTTTTATAGAGCCAGCAGAAGTTCAAGAGGTGTGCTGAGAGACAAAAGACAGAGAGGAGATATCCACACCAAAACACTCTTTGTAGAGGACTAATTAAAAGATCTATCTCAAATACGAAGCACTGATAGAAAGGATGTAGTACGGATAGGTAAAATGATGCTCGTGCAAGATGTCTGTGTTCTAATGTAGCTGAAGGATTAAACAGTTTGAGCTGTTAGAGCCAGAGAACTGATAACAGGGAAATGAAATGTGGCTAATGCAACCCTAGTTTTTAAAAAGATTTCAGGGGATATCCAAATCAGGAAGCTTGATGTCTTCATTTGCTCAGTAAAGAACAGAATTAACGAGCATGAGATTAATCTGGCATTGAGGAAGACCTGACATGTTTTTTCATAATAGTAAAGAATGGAGCACAAATCCACTGGAGTCCATATACATTTCAACACAGGAGATCAAGTTAACATAATCTGCTTGGATTAGTGCTTGGCATTGGCTAGCAGCATTTGGTAATCTCACTTCATGGGTTTTTAAGGAAAGAACAGAAGAAAACACATAGTGTCCTAGTCCAGAACAGTACTCCAGCAACCTGTTCTTCAGAGACTTCCTGAAGCAGGTATTGTGTCTGCTCTCCACAGCTTTTAGTGGTTTGTTTTGCTTCCAGGAATATCTTGCTTTCCTGTGTACCCTGTAAACCTTCTGCCTGTGCTGTTTCTTGCGGTAAGGAGTTCCATAGATGTCTGCATGTTTTGTGAGGATCCATCTCCTTTTGATTTGTTGAACCTGAAAGCCAACTAGTTTCATCTGATGCTCTTTCAACCTGTGCTCAAAAAGACAACTCTTACACATCAGGCATGACGTCAGTCACCTTCCTGCTGCCTTATGTTGTTCTCTTCCAGTTTCAAGAATTGTACTGTTTAGTTATTTCTCTTGCCAACATTTAATTGATGTTGTTGCTGTTCCCTGTAATGCTTCCTGTTCTGCTATTATTGAAGACTGAGGACCAGAAATACTTGGAGTTTTAAACTTGGAACTACCATGGATTTATACAGTGTCAGAATGAGGTTTTATGTTTTTTGTCCATCATTCCTTCACTCTAATTTTGAATACTCTGCATTTTATCACTTAGTATTTCACTATTGAGTTCTTCCTGGAAGTCGTCACAACTGGATGTGATCTCTACTATCCTCAAGAGAACTGTCAACAGCTCTGCAGGCTGGGCTCTAAAGCAGTGAGAAGTTGAATGTGATTGTCAGAAGCCAGGTGGTATTATTTTGATTCTTAGCTGTTCGTGCATTTTGAAATGTGAACAAATATGTACTGTCCACATACAGCTTCACCACTCCTCTTGAATTAAATAATGAAGTGGACTGGAGCATAGCTGAAGTGACTGTGTAAAAAAACTATGCAGGTACATTTGTTACAGCAATTCTTCTATAGCTGATTGGGTATAGTTAGTTCTAAGATTTGCCTATCTAATGTTACGTCTTGTCTGGTCTTGGAAGACATATCTTTGAACGATGAAGTACAAAATGGGAAATTACTAGAAGTTACATTTTCGCTAGTAAAGGTAGGTAGGCAGGCAATGGGTCTGTGCAAAGACCTAAAGCATCTCATTCCAACTTCTTTCTTTCTGGTCTCTGACACTGAAGCACTGCATTCAATTATCTAGATTAAAATGATTTTCATAGTGGTGAACCTTGAGCATGCAGTAGCATATCTAATGAAGTCTCTGTTGACATTTGCCTAAATGAAAAACTAAAATCAAACATACAATTTGATTATCACTAAGCCAAGTTCATGATGCTGTTATTAAGGTAGTGACAACATTCATCACAGGACTCTCCAGTGGTTCAGTTATAGTTTTCAGGCTGAGATGAAATCCAGTAGCCGGGAGCTTACTACAGTAAAAGAGGTTAATTTCTTCTTAACCACTTAAACAGAAATTAGACATGTCACTTCCGAACTACTCTGCTTTCACACTTCCCTAGCTGAGATTAACTTTCATACTGCAGATTTCAGACTCATCAAAACATTTGTGAGTATTTAAACACTAAAACAGTTTAAATGCATCTGCCTAGAATCTGCTCTTGGCTGCTGAAATAAAACCTGCATAACTTACTGGGTTTATTATTAAAATTGTGTAAATACTTATCAAAAGGATGCCCCTTGGTAGTCCCTATGCAACTATGAGAGCTAAGAAATGCCCATAGTGAGATTAATTATCTGTTAGTCAAGTTCTTTTTCTGAGGGAAGAGGGAAAAAGTTGAATATTGTGATCTAAAAACTTGGTTTGAGCACATTACTTGTGTTACTGACAGATTTTTATCATGGATAATTCAGTCCTTGATGTGCATGTAGGTTTCCATTAATGAGAAATGTGCAGATGGATCCAAGATAATAATAACAATAACAATAACAATAACAATAACAATAACAATAACAATAACAATAACAATAACAACAACAGCAACAGCAACAGCAACAACAACAACAATAATAATAATAATAATAATAAAAATAATCATCCACCTTCCGGGAAAGGTGATGGAGCAGCTCATCCTGGAGGTCCTCATCAAGCAAGTGGAGGAAAAGAAGGTTATCAGGAGTAGTCACCATAGATTCACCAAGGGCAAATAATGATTGACCAATCTGATAGCTTTCTACGACGGCATGACGGGCTGGGTAGATTAGGGGAGAGCCGTGGATGTTGTCTACCTCGATTGCAGCAAGACTTTTGACATTGTCTCTCATAACAATCTCCTAGGGAAGCTCCGGAATTGTGGGCTGGATGAGTGGTCAGTGAGGTGGATTGAGAACTGGCTGAATGGCAGAAATCAGAGGGTTTTCATCAGCGGGGCTGAATGTAGCTGGAGGCCTGTAACTAGTGGTGTCCCCCAGGGGTCAGTACTGGGCCCAGTCTTGTTCAACTTCTTCACCAATGACCTGGATGAAGGGACAGAGTGTACCCTCAGCAAGTTTGCTGATGACCCAAAGCTGTGAGGAGTGGTAGATATACCAGAAGGCTGTGCTGCCATTCAGCGAGACCTGGACAGGCTGGAGAGTTTGGCACAGCGGAACCTGATGAGGTTCAACAAGGGCAAGTGCAGGGTCCTGCACCTGGGGAGGAACAACCCCATCCACCAGTACAGGCTTGGGGTGGACCTGATGGAGTGCAGCTCTGTGGAGAGGGACCTGGGTGTCATGGTGGACGACAGGTTGACCATGAGCCAGCAGTGTGCCCTGGTGGCCAAGAAGGCCAATGGGATCCTGGGGTGCATGAAGAAGAGTGTGGCCATCAAGTCAAGGGAGGTTCTCCTTCCCCTCTACACTGCCCTGGTGAGGCCTCATCTGGAGTACTGTGTCCAGTTCTGGGCTCCCCAGTTCAAGAAAGATGAGGAGCTACTGGAGAGAGTCCAGAGGAGGGCTACAAGGATGATGAGGGG
>Ga0065711_1041083_pt1 | contig 16417 bp, 6 predicted proteins | sample Hoacrofraction12_FD_59098 | JGI IMG/M metagenome (GOLD analysis project Ga0065711, IMG submission 59098) | Hoatzin crop microbial communities from Cojedes, Venezuela - Epithelial fraction 12 v2 (version 2) | ecosystem: Host-associated > Birds > Digestive system > Esophagus > Crop | place...
AAAAAAAAAAAAAAAAAAAAAAAAAACCCAACAAACCTTTGGTTGATTATCCATCTTGTTAAATATGTCAAAGTTAACAATCAACAGTTTCTCTAGGAAGTCTCCAGGAACAGACAGGTCAGCTCACTCCTTACTGGGAAGCTCAGACACCTAGCAGTGACACTGGAAATGCTGCCATGCCAGCGTCACATATGCTCACATCATCTCAGCCAGCATTTGGGAGGCTAATGGTGCATACACAGTCTGAGCCACAGCCAATTTGGGTTGCTGTGAACTCGCTGAGACAAATAAATAAAAAAAGCAACAAAAAAAATTAAGCCAAGCACCTCTAGGGCCAGACCCCAAAGACACAGGAATCAAAGCTTTTTGTTCTCCTCTCCCTATTTACAAAATGCCATTTAGAGCTGATGTGGCCACTTCAGTATTGTGAGGAAATGTCTTTTACGCTAAGCAGTCCTAAGTGTTGTTCATGGACGCTGTGGCCTGCGTGCCACGGAGTGTCCCACGGGGTGCGTTCCTCCCACCAAGGCACATGGAGGGAGTTCAGTCTTCTGTTTCTTCGTATGTTGTCTCGTCAAATGGCCGGTCCAAGAGAGGTACCAAACGGTGACGGGAATATTTCACTTGCAAAAGGTCCCCAACTTCATTGATTTCTCTTAAAGCCTGAGAAAGAGACCACAGTAGATCAGCAGAGGAGACAGATGCGAGCAAGTTATCAGCACACCTTCCTTTTTGCACGCCTGCAGACTACTCTGACAGCCATTTTACTTAAGTGAGATTTTACTGTGCTAGGAGTCTGTAGCTTCAGAGGTGCACAGGATTTGGATTTGATTTTAGTATTCAGACGTCTCGAGACCAAGTGAGCTGCACCAGTCACTTAACAGAGGGTGACTCTGCACCCACCTGACTACTCCACTTCCAAAGCAGGATCATAATATCCGGCACTAGTAACTCAAATTTCCCAGTCATCCCCAAAAAAGCCATGACTATTCACAGACAGAAAAACCAAGAACAATATTACTCGCTTCCTGGAAGTAATAAAGCTGAAGCAGAGAAAAATGCATGTGGAGGCTTGACTCCTATTTATGTATCATTCAGTATGAAAACAACACGCGTGTTAGTATACCATCTCTGACCTACTGTATTTTTTAAATTGCAAGATAGTGAACAGCAAACTGCAATAGTGTCCTAACAAGATCTATTGATGCATTTGTTACATCTACATTTGGTTAATTTACATTGTCTGCATACAACTAGAGATGCAAGCTCTGTATCGTAAACAATGTTGCATGAGAGATTTTTGCCAGCCAATTCAAGGAATTAAAAAAAGTTTTTCTGAGTAGGATCCCAACGATTTTCTCCCTAGAAAGCAAGTCCCACTGACTGAGGTTGCCACACTGCTAGTGAGCTAAGAAAACCTTTCACCATTTTGACCTGAATGCAAATGTTATGAAGTTTACCAGAGATCTAACATCTGCTAGCGTAGGAAATGAGGAAAGTCCCGGCCCAGGTAATCATACTTTCTTTCTGCTGCAATCTCTTTGATAAGACACTCTTTCACAATAAGGTTTGTTAAAAAGCCAAACCCTAAACTTGATTTCTCTACAGAACACTCCTGGAGCAAGGTACAAAATAAATCAGTTGCTGCAGACAAATCTGCAACAGTACGTGATGCTAATTATCTCATATAGGCAAGGGACAAAGAAATGAGTTCAGACGATGACTTCCAAGTCCCATGTGATTTTCTGAACTCAAAGGTTGGCATTCTGCTCCCCCTTGAATTGTAAATTTATTCAGATAGGTACATTCAAGCACTCCTTCAGAATGCCACTAATTCAACATTAATGCTCCGATTTTAACACATTCTGGGTCAAATGCCTGTGTCTTGAGACTAGTTGGCAGATGGAGGTTAATATCCCAACATGCTTTTCCTTCCTGGATGGATAGTTCAAGGTTTTGTTTCTTTAAACAATGGCCCCTCATGCTTGTTGTATCTGGCAGCAAGAACCTCTCCACTCTGAAATCTGGGGGAATGACAAACCCAGAAGTTGAACCTCGGTAAAAACAAAACAAAACAAAAGCGTGGGCACAGTTTGCCAGAGCTTTAAGTAAAGATCCCATATGGAAGCAATTTAAGGTTGAATTTCTGTTGAAAGAGTCTGCTAACTGTTATTCTTAAATGCAGATTTAGGATTTTATTAATTTAAAACAAAAAGGACCATGTGACCAGCAAAGTCTACAAAGGAAATGGCATTGGTGAACTCTGACTTCAGGAGAGTGTAATATATTTTTCACCACTGAAAAGAAAGCACCAGCCCACAGGGATGCAGGTTATGAGGGACTTCACTCTGATCCTGAGCCAAATATTTTCAGGCAAGGAAGTTTTATTTACATAAAACGGTTAAAATTGTAACTGAGAACTGTTCCCCATCATGTGGGTTTATTTAATAAGAACAAGGAAGCATTACAAATATCAGCATTTACAAGACAAGCTTCTCTTTCCTGTGCTCCAAACCTGGATAAATTTTGTTTAGAAAAAATGCCGTAACAGCCCTAGTTAGCATCCATGCACACAAGGATGGGCTACCAAGTTGTCCTCTCTCTAACTGACTTGAAGAAGCTCTCTGCCAGCTCTCTCTGAGTCTATTCATTTCAGTTCTTTTTCCTCCTGGACATTGTTGCCACAGTTCAGCAGAGGAATCAGATCTGAAGGCTGCCTTAATGATTAGCTGCCTGAAATCAATCCCCTTTCACTGCATCACAAGAAAACACAACACAAAGTCACCGACACAAAGACTTGCTCCTTCTGAACTCCTCTTGCCAATGTTCCGGGTTCAGAGCCTGCAGCAAACAGCTGCATGGATTACACTAACTGTAGTGGATTACACTAACTTGGAACAAAGCCTGCACATACTGAGCTAAATCATGATTTCTTCATTCACCTCAAAATTCACACCTCATTTTGTCCTGGATTAATTTTCTTAGGCAGACAAGCCCTAATGTACTAAACAAGCATTTCCTCAATTCAGGGCGTTTAGCACCTACAGAGGTACTCTAGAAATGAGTCTTTAGAGTTAAATGCACAAAACTTCAAACATTTTCTGGAAAGCAGAAAGACTTGTAAGTGAATTGAGAGGAAAAGAGCTTTTTTAAGCAGAGTAATAAAAGTTACAGATTGGTTTTGGAAGAGAGCAAGTACTTAGTACTTATACAGACCCTGCAAAAGCAGCTTGTTACGGTAAAGGTTCCAGCTAGTCACTAAGAGAGTAGAGGAAGAATCTAACCAACAGCAAGACTGCATGATTGCTCAGGTAGTGCCAGCACATCAAGCTTGCACGGTTTCAGTCGCAGCTCAGTTTGCAGCAATATGGTTTCAGAGAGTTCAGTTTTCTTTCTTTTCCTTCCTCCCACTTCCTTGCCATTCATCTCCCCAGGTCCACATGGCCAGAAGTTACTGTCCCCTCATTTGCACCAATGTACTCAGTCCTATTACTCTGAGCCAAGTCTGTGACACTATTCATTGTCTATGGGGGCAAAGCAAGGGAAGGAGAGGGCCTTCTCCAAACACACTGCTTCACAATTTTTATCTGGAACAGAAACAACTGAATTGGGATAATTACGGGAAGAAACTCCTTCAGCAGTCTGCTGTTGGGAGTGTCAGGGCAGCATCTCTCAGGTCTTACAAGGCAGAAACAGCTCAGAAGCAGCAAGGACTTCACCACAGATACGTGGAAGGTGGTTTAACTGATACAGAATGACACTAAATACACATTACCAACCTGCACACACCACTGCCTTACTATTTTTCTTAACAAAACTGAAATAAAGAGCAATTTTCAGCTATTGATTTGAAAGTTCTGTAGCAGTGAAGTGTGAAGTTTGAATATGTTTTTTTTTAAACAAGGCTTTAGTAAATATCTGTTTATATGTCCCATTTGCTATTCATGTGTTACCACCTGATCACATCTGGACACGGGGCATGATTTTCCCTTCATAACTCCATGGTGACTACTCCCAAACATGTTCTTGTCCACAAAATGTTTGAAAACAGTTTCAAAGATTTTTTTCTCCATCATCTTCCCAAGGATCAAGGTGAGGCTTCTCAACTGGCAGTTCCTCAGATCACGTTTTTGCCCTTGTTGAAGTCAGTGGTGACACTTTATTTCTTCCAGTCACCATGACCTTCCAAAGATGATAATCAAGAGTGGCCTTGCAGTGACTGCCAGCTCTCTCAACACTTGTGGGTGCATCCCATCAGGTCCCTTGGACTTGTGTCATTCAGCTTAAGTCTTCCCTTATTTGATTCCTCCTTCACACCAAGGGTAAGTCTTCATTGCTCCATATTTTTCCACTGACTTCATGCGCCCAGGATTCTTGAAGCAAGTCTCATCAGTGAAGACTGAGGCAACAAAGGCACTGAGCACCCTGGCCTCTTGCACGTGATTTGTCACCTGATCCCTAATGCCATTCAGCAGCAGCCCCACGTTTTCTCTACTCTTCCTTTTGCTACTAATATCCCCATAAAAGCCCTGCCTGCCACATTTCATGCCCTTTAACAGACTCAGCTCCAGGTGGGCTTTGGCTTTCCTGACCTCATCCCTGCATGCTGAGGACTGTGTCTCTGTTCCTCCTGGGTCACGTGCCCCTGCTTGCACCTCTTATATGCTTTCATTTTATGTTTTTATTGGTTTCTTCATCCGTGCAGGCTTCCCTCTACATTTGCCTTCTTATAAGTCACGCTGGATCACTCTTCAGGAGAGAGAAAAAAAAAAAAGAAACCAAGCCCAAAATCAACGAGCTGTCGTGGACACCTGCTCTCTTTGGGTCTGTATCCTATGGGATTCTTTCAAGCAGGTCTCCGAACTGGACAGAGTCTACTCTCCTGAAGTCCAGTTGTGACTCAACCTAGCTTAAGTTCTGAGTCACAGAACAGAAAAGCAGGGAAAAAATTACAATGGAGAACTTTGACAGAGCCTAAGACAGCCCATGTACGTGTCCAGCAAAGAAGATTATTCAGAAGACTCAAAAAGGAATGTAGTTACCACACTAAAACATAATAAGGATAGTCCTGCTTATTGATATAATACCCTTTCAACTGTATGAGTCAGAAAGTAACTTCCATCCTAAATTTTTAAAGCAGCATCTCCCAACTGTGATGCAGGCCTCCTTAGAGGGGATCTGCATTCCCGCTGGCACATGCTTAGTGCAGACAGGAGTCAGTCAGGCATTGCACATGGCACAGACTCATTCAGGTCAGGATCATTTAAGATACAGCACTCTGAAGCTGTAAACAAGAACTGGAATAGTAATCTTCGGAATAAAAACATCTCACTGGTAATTGTGTGCTGAGGTTTGCGCTTGCTTTTGAGAAGAATATAGATGTTTTGGACGTTCTCAGGCTTTTTTTCTTACCATCTGCATCTAGGGTCAGAAGAAGCCGAATTTTTTCCTTCTAAAAGAGCCTCTTAAGAGGGGAAAAGGCATTCCTTCAAAGGAATGAGACTGACTGTCTCACGTAATTTAAAATAGGAAAAGAAAGTCCCTGTGATTTACTGTAGGCAGCCATTCTGTATTGTTGGAGCAAGGAAAGAGATGGAATCATTGCCAGCTCTACTACACACGGTTTTGAGCATTAGGTTCAACTAGTTTGTGTACCAAACATTGAATCATTCTACATAAAATAGACAATTGTTGTATCTGTTTATAGAAGGCATGAGCAAAAGGAAGACAAGACATTTACCGTATCAAGCATCTCTTTGGTGTGAGCTGCAGACAAACAGAATCTGGCTCTGGATTCGATGATGGGGGTGGCAGGAAAGCCCACAACCACAACACCAATGTTCCGCTTCAGCATCTCACGCCCAAAAGCACTGCCAGATCGAACCAGAAAGATCGTCAGACTGATACCAGTGGAGGCAAAGCAGCAGCCTGAAGGTCTCAGTATGTTAACCCTTACAGGCCTTTGCTGAAGCAAGCTGGTAAGACCTTAATTTGAGGCTTCTAGTGCTTGCTTTTAGAGACAGAACGCCTGCTCACAAAAACCTTTTCTTAATTCAGTCCCGAGGTGGTCCTTCTCAAAAGGTTTCACAGTATTAAGTTCTAACAAAGCTGAAAGATTATACATGGCAGAGGCTGGTCTTTTAAGCAGGCTATTTCTAAATGGATTTGTAATCTAAGCTTGGAAATCTTTCCTACAGGAAACAGGGATTTTTGCTCTGAAGTTAGACTATGCAAGGAATCCCCCATGCTACAATCCCCCAAAGCAGATACTTCTGCAGTTGCAAGATGGCCTATTTTCACCAATTTAATTCAATTAAAGTACACTGTGCTATCACAGAATGTACCACTTTTTAAGTGCCTATCATGGGAACCATTGAGTTGCCACAATAAATTAACATCATCTAATCTGATACCAAATATTTTTTAAGGTGCAAAAACCACATATAACTGTCACGAAGTATCTTCAACAAAACAAACTCTTGTGGGGATTAAAGAAATTAGCAGCTGTGACTTATGCAATGAGAGGCATGAAGGTCCTTTCCGTAAGGGCACTGCAATTGTGGGTGTTTCTACAGGCCACAGGAAACGGTTAATCGTTTTTGAACTGACCTTGTCTTGAGAAATAGCAATGAACTTAAAAGGCTTATATGGATGTATAAAAATAACATCCTTTTACTATTTTTTTTTAATTTTCTGCCTTTTACTTCTGCTACAACTATTTTCCTTATAAATAGGTGCATCCCGATACACTTCATTTTGTATCCATTTAGTACTCTCAAACTATTTTAAAAACAGACTACAAGAGACAAAGAAAGGATAAAGTAGACCCGATGTAGATCCTAAGGGCAACTCTCATCAAAGCTCTGTGTTCTTCCTCATTTTTAAGTAAGTTACTGGCCCAACTGCTCAGCTAATATGCATTTCCACGAACATTTCCAGTGAAAAAGATTGTACTGACTGGTAGAGGAGCTGGGCAGTGGAAACAGTATGCCTCTGTGTGCTGGACGGCGCACGCTGCAGACACTACAGCACCCATAAAGGTTAGAGGCCTTTTAAATTTGGCTATACTGAGAAGAGTGGAGGAAGACTGTATCTAGCTTCATGCAGAATGCTAGAAGATGTTTGTTCCCTCACAGTACCACAGTGCTTAGCCAGACTGAAGCTGAACTGAGCTAGAAGAGCACTCAGTACAGCTTAAAATGAAGCTATCCTTTCCAAATTTGAAAGTGTTAGTTGAGCACTGCATTATACACTGACGCTGAAAAGCAACTATCAAAGCCAAGATGTCCTTGAAACCAGGCTTTTGTTTATATTGAGAAATTTTTTAATATATACATTATATACTGCTTCAGAATTTTAGCCTTAATTATCCACACAGCAGCCCACAACTCTATAAGCATTTATAAAGCTATGTGTTACAGTTCCATTAGCATTTACAATAACAGTACTTGAGCTATTAAATCCAGACCTCTTAAAAAAATTGAGGATTTATCAAATACAGGTTGTTGTGTCCCACCATGTCGAGCCCCCCGATTTTTCTTTTTTTAATTTTCAAGAGTTCATCTGTGGAAATGTTGCCTGTTTCTGATTCAGGAGGTGTTTGAAAGATTCCTCCGGTGACTTTTAACATTAATTTCCACTCAATTTCAGCTTCTCTTTAGCACATATATACACTTGCATATAAATGAAATGAAAAAAGCCCCCAACTTTTAAAACACGGAATGTAGTGGTAAAATTGCTTCCCTGAAGGGCTTTCTTGCTGCCCCAAGCTTCAAAAGCCCTGATTTTCTCAAGATCGTTTATAGAATTCTTCCATGTTTTACAAGACTCAGTAATGATTATAAAATCAAAAATCAAAACAGTGTTTTCTTATATTTAGAAAAGTCTTAATATTATTGTACTATTCTAGCTTTAAAGAGGATGGATAGGAGTTACCCTGTTAAACCTACCCGATTTTTGCTGGCATGTACAGCATCAGAGGCACAACAGGGGAATCTTCATTTCCATAGATGATAAAGCCCATCTCTTTCAGCCGTCTCCTGAAATATCTTGTGTTCTCTGCTAGCTGCTGCACACGCGCTTTGCCTAGAAAAGAAATTAAGATAAGACCGTGAACACAACAGTCGTAAGTCACACGTCTAACTACAGCACAAGATCTCTAGCTAAAGTACAAACTATGAATGCACTGCTTGTGCTTATGGAAGTGTTAAAATTACAGGCAAACTAGAATTCGCAGTTTCTTCTCCCTCATATAATCAAGATTAATCACTCATTTTCTGATAAGGCTGTAGCTGAATGAACTAACAAATGCACAACCATCAAGTCCAAGAACTCCCTAGTTTTGTTTTTAATCAAGAGGTACCTGGCAAAACAAGACAGTAACCTGCTTTTAAAGAGATTAAAAATTTGCCCAAAATTCACTGGTAACTGCATCCTGAAGAAGAGTTTGCTTACACTTCGAATAATTAATGAAAACCTATTGAATCAGATGGGGCAGTTAGCCGTGTTTTATCCTACTTGTCTGTATTGATGGAAATTTCTACTCTCCTCCTTAGATCTGCTTGCTGAACTGATCACGTGGCTGTTCCCTAATATTTTTCAGTTAAAATGAGCTGGGTTTAAATTAAACCGATTACTTCTGATAATCCAGCTCAGTTCCATCAGCAGCAACAGCCAATTTATCATGTATTCAGCCAATTACGTATGGATTTCCTTTGACATTTGTTAAAATTAGTACAGAGGACATTAGACAGCTAGTATAATTTAAATATTCCAACTATTTAGATACACACAGGACAACCTATTTATCAGTTAATTAAATTCTAGCCTAGCACAGTGTACTACATTTCTGTATTGCCCAGAAAAAGATCCACATCATCTCATCTAAGCAGATGATAACCTACTTCTGATCAACTAATACTCTAATGTGCTTAAGAGATTAAGCACTATGCCATTGATGAGACTATAATAAGTAACATTTATAATCACTTGTGTCTGGTCCACAGAGTATACTTCTGGATAATTGATTAACCAAACACTGCCTTCACGAGATGGGTGACTCATACACTGAAGCATTAAATCTACAGCAGTGTGGATCTATGCCACAGAGAAGTTGGGCACTAGACGTTAATCATCTTCCTTTAAAGTCGTAGATAACACAAGGTGATAAACCAAAAGGAATGCCAGGTCTCAAAGAAACATCCAACACCCACATAGCTCTGCTCCAGGCCAGAACAAATGTAATTTTAAGAACCTCTATAGTTTTTGTAGCCAAGAGTATCAGACATTCCACCCACAACCACGCAATCAAAGGCAAAATCCCATCAAAGGCAAAGCATGAGAAAAAAGGATGAAACCTGTTAAGTTTGCAAAATCTGGCCTATCATCAGATAGGGTAGCAGCTGGTACTTTCAACAGCATTCACTGTCATTTAAGAGAGCTCTCCTCCTCCATCAACAGCATTATTTCTTAATCTTTTCTCCCCCAGAGTTTCTGCAGAAGCTTAATTCCCTTTTCCCAAAAAGCAGTAAGATTTCAGTAAAACACATAGGCACCCTGTGCTTATGAAACTTAACTTTTTAATTGGCTCACATCAGATCAGACCCTCTAGGAGGCCCAGCTTTCTCGTATGTTTTCAGACCAATTATTTGGTTATTTTAAATATCCCAGACTGCAAAGTGAAATTAAAAAAAAAAAAAAATCCCAACAAAATAAAAAGAAACAGGCCTACTGCAAGATACTACAGATAGTGCGCCAAAAGACACTACTTACATTTCTAACATTGAAACAGTCCATAAAAACACAAGTGTCCAGAGCAATCTACATGCAGAAAAAAAGCTACTATGGTACCTTCTGAGAAAGCTGCATCCACATGTCTCCTATACAAAAACACACAACTTCTGACAATGTTTCAAGTCCCTGAGGTACAATCCCATCAAAACACACATGAGATTTCACCACTATGGGAGTAATAAGGTAACGTAGAAAGCTGGGTACAACTGCTGTGATCAGTCCCTCTCCCATCACCAGGAATACAGCTTCTCCCACACATACATTCTCGCCACACTCCCACAAAGCATGGAGTTTACAGTGCTTCAGGCAGAAGGAACTTCAGCACCTTTATAGCTTCCCCTCTACACATTCATCCCTTTTTCCAAGTTGTTGGGAGCCTTACAGACTGAAGATTAAACAGCAACCTTAATTTGTAGTTGGCAACCACTTCACAGTCTTCCTTGAACTCTTTCCCATAAAAAGCATTAATGATTCTAGATTTGTCCTTATAGATTGAAGAGTGCTTTGAGAAGTAAACAAGTTTCACATGTGAGTCTTTCAGTTCTCTACAGAGACATAATCACCTACTACAGCAACTGACAGATTTGGAAGACACTTGCCTTCTTCAGGTAGCTTTTACTTCACTCCAGAACCATCAGTCAATTTAACAAAATTATTACCTCTCTAAAAACTTGTCACCAAGGCTACAACAATATTACCAAGAACTTGAAAACACATTCAGTGGTGTCTTCTCACTACCCACCACATGTCATTACCATCTTCTGAAAGAACCGTAGTTGTGGTGAAGCAAAGCACCAGCAATCAAACAAGAACTGGGCGTGGGTTCCTTGTCCTCTGCTTTCCTTTTGCCCTGCATCCTGTGCAACTACTCGCCTTTGTACCTCAACATATTTCGTCTCCTATTCCACTATAAAATCCTGCACTTGAAGAGTGATGCCACATGCTAATTGAATAGGGTTTGCAATATTATGCAACAAGCAAACACCCAGTGTTCAGCTCTGTTAATGTTTGCTGGTTCAGCCCCACCAGTACACACTAGTGTAGCAGGCTGTTAACTGCTACTACAGTTTCACCATGTTTTCTGGGACCACAAAGACAAACCAAGCAGTGCCTGGAGATCACAGTGACTAGATACCACTAATCCCACTTGTACCCAAACAGTGCTTCAGCATTCAGACAGGACCTCAGAATCCCTTCCCAGCCCAAACACATCTGGAAGCTCAGCTCCATCCACATCTGCTCCACTGGAGTCCTAGAGACTGCAGGACTGCAGCAATCCGACAGCAGCTGGTTTTCGTGGCAGTATGCAGCTTCATTTTTAAGATCACGCAAAGAAGGACGGCTCAGGCACCAGCCTACCAATTGTTCTCCTATAGGAGTTGTGCAACGATTCTGCTAACATCCTTTCATCTACGAAACCGGAATGTGATGACCTTCAGGGAGGGAAGGAAAGGGAGAAGAAAGGGAGGATTACTGGAACCAAGTTCTTCAAAAGGCTAGAAAACTAGAACTCCTTATCAGAGCAACTCAGCTGAAGTCCCTTTATGGGTCCTGTAAACAGCTACTGGGTCCTGTAAACTAGCTACTGACAGACCTACACTGGAATTAGAGGATTAACTAGTAACTTCTCCTTTGCTTTCATACCCTTTTGCAAGTTTCCTGCAGTCATAACAAGATTGCTTTTGCAATGTAGTAAAACAACTTCCTGGCTTGTACCAGCCTGGGCATCCTTTAGTCCAAAGCCCACACGTATCCCCTAAAGAACACGCTGCCACTGCGTCAGAAGTAAAGGTCACATGTGACCTAACGGGGAGAAACACTCTCCCTTTGCCACCCTCAGCTCAGAGCTGTAGCTGTGTGGACTCAGCAGAGAAAGAAAAAAGAACAGAGAAAAGGCAGGCAACAATTGCCTCTGCCTGGGTAACAAAGATGGGCTGAACATTTATAGCTGGCAGTTTGAGAAGAGGAATGTGCTTTTACTTGACATAACCTTACACAAGTCCAAGATAACAGGCAGTCACTTTGAATTGGCATTGCTCACTTTCATACCGATATTTATTTCACTGTACACCTTTAGTGCAGAACACGTGGCACAGCGTTGCAGCCCTCCTACCCAGGTGCTAATAACCAAGAGTGAACTCCCAGATCAGCAGCAGCTTTGCCGAGGAAGTCACCCAGAGCTCCTCTCAAACCTTTGCTCTAAGGCATTGCCCATAACATCACGGCTGTTATCTACTCTACATGGCCAAGAACGCCAGATATATGTTTTTGCATTTATAAACCCTAAGAAACTCAACTCTAGACTTATCAGACAAGTCAGGCTTTAGAGTTTCTGCAGCAGAAGGGTTCAGTATCAAGAGCTAACCAATACAACAAGTAATGGCTCATTGACTGTAGTATTTTTACCATTCTTTCAATACTTAGCACATACCTTCCAATATGAACAGCAAACTTTTGCCCACTTCTAAACAAGCTTCAAAACACGGCGTTTCTAGATTTATGCTGAGGGAAAATATTCCTCTTTTCTGACATTTTACCACGTGGCAAGGCAAGCAAAATTCTTTTAAAAAATGCTGCTAGCATCTCCCTGGAAAAAGAAAAAAGAATCCAACACCCTAGAGAAAGCACTCTGTTATGAATCTAAAGGCACACGAGATGCATACTCCCTGCAACCCTAGTGCAAAGTAAATTACTATCTCTGCGAGGACAGATTCCCCAGGCTAAAAGAATGACACTTCATCACTTGTGAAGGCCTCTGCTTTAGAGGTCATATTGCTCAGAGAGTCAGAAGTTATAATGGAAACACTACCTAGGAGATATTTAAGCAAATTCCTTACCGAAGCAGAAATTAAGTTGATACTTACCATGGTTATCTGCAGGATAAAACGGGGGCTGTGCATTCCACAACACCAAATCTAAACTTCTCTTGCAATGGGTTTATCAATGAACCACATAAATAGAGAAATTCACCTGTATTTAGCCTCGCTGCGCCTTCCATCATAGAAGTTCATGCTTAAACTAATAGTCCAAATACTGCAAGGATTCTCAGACAACCCTTATTTGCAAAAGGCAGTTTAATGAATACACAGCAACTGCTCAGCAATTAAAAATTTTTGCAAGGCCAGGATGAATTTAGTCTTTGCAAAAAAAGAAAAACAGACACTTCTCACAGCTGAAATCTGTGTTAACATCTCTATTCCATGTTGAAAAAAAATCATCTCTACAAAGAACAAAGAAGCCATAGAATTTCTGGAAGTTACTCTGCCACAATGATCTCATACTTGTAACATTCCTGTCATCTATTAAGGCCGATAAGTAAGTTACTATCGATGGTATTGGACTCAGAAGAAACTTTTGTTCAACCAGGATGTATTTGTTTTTCCCCCCTCTTGTGATCTCCAGGCAGCAATTGGAGGGCAATCACAAATCTGTCCTTCTAAACAACGCAACACTTCATCAGCAAGGCTTCTTGAGAAATAAAAGGCATGTTGCATTGTACACAAACAGGCTACCGACTGACACTGAACTCCAGAGGGGGAAACCAACTTCAGATGGTCAAAAAAACACAAGCAGGATTTTATCTACTTGGGACACTAGGGATCATCATCACCTGGATGTAACCAAAGATACTTGATGCAATACAAAGGAAGCTATATGTTCACATTTTTAATTAATTCTTGGAAGGACTTCAAAGCAACATGGTAGGACACATCTTTAAATATGGTTACTGAGCAGTGAAACTGTTAACTATATGTACAAGCTGCAATACAAATACCAGCTCACATTAGATAGCTATGAGGAAGTTACTTCACACTCTTTCATTAACTAATCTTGTAGCTGTTCAACACATGAGAGTTTTAATCTTGCAGTCTTAATTTAACCTATTTTTTTTGTTGCCAACATGGACAACGACGCTGAGCAATTTCATGCCTTTATCTTACACACCAGTTGAAGGCTAACAACTTTGATTTTAATGACTAAATGAAAAGTTTAGAATAAAAAAAAGCCCTTGGTATGAATAGATTGCTATTCAGTACATGCAGAATCATTCCACTTGTAATGCATATATTGCCCCAAATACTCAGTTTCTCAGTAATAGCTCATGCTGTAACGTAATGGAACGTCCCCAGTTCCAGTTTTCACTATGCAATCAACGAAATCAAAACATTTACTAGTAGAGGTTTGTAAGAATTCTGTGAGAACTTGTAAACACGTACTCTGATAAGACTCAGCATGCATCTAAGAAGAAGTAGGTTTTGTTAAGAAGATTGGCTGGAGCATATTAAAGATATTTTTTAAATCACTGCAAGAAGTAAAGAAGATTAGGGCAAGTTAATCTTAGTATCAGATCCATAAGGCATCTTTAAGATGAAAACATTCCATTAATTCTTTGCACAAGAGTTGCTTTCAGTCTCTAATGTGATTTGTTTCACATTGTTTTCCAAGCTTGTCCCATCTTACAAACTCTTGCCAGTGCAGCAGTGTTGGAGGTGAGAAGCATTATACCACCTACTGACAGATGTGCCATCCTTGATTTGTGGCAGAATCATTTCTCTTGGTATAGCTTAACTCAGTCAAGGAAGGGATTTGTCTGGCAGTAAAGTTTATCCTGACCAAACATCACAGCTTTACTGATGTTAGCATGACCTCAGCAGGAATACTTTGCTAGGAGGGCTATCAATTTTGTAGGATTGCTTACCTGGGCAGGTTTCTTGTCCTCTCCTCTCCTGACAACAACCACCTATGGAATCTAACAAAGCTTTTCCCTCCCTTGTACAAATTCTTTCCCAAGACTAAATAAGTTAATTATTTGGTCTTTCTTAGAAGAAAAAATAAAAATAAAAATCAAGATAACTAAAATAAGGTACTGGGTCAACTAAGTGCTCGTGTAGATTATGGTAGCTCTGTGTGCATGTATACATGCATGCTCATGTGTCACAGGACATCAAAGCAGCAGATCTCAAACTACTTTTTCAGGAGACAATGCTGAAAGGCATTTTATAACCTGAGCAGTACTGCTTACAGACTGTTGCTAGCTACTGAAGTAACGACAGCCTCCATTTTCTTGTGTGGAATAAAAAGAGCTTGTGGAAAGGGTACGTTCTGTAGCATTCACCATCGTTCCCAAATGCCGTGACCAACCTACAATCCAATTTTATGGAAATCCTTGACCATGCAAGCTTACTAAGATTTTTACCAGACATGTCTGTAATTAAATGCTAACCATCACTGAAAACAGAAAAATAAAGAGAAAGAAATCACAATCCATCACAAAAGCACCGAGAACAAAGCGATGCGATCGTGTTCTGCTCCCCAAACAGAAGATAAGGTGGCTAAACACATCCTACAAGGAAAGGAACTGGATCAGGCGGCAACATTTCACGGTTACTTTTGTGAGAGAACCAGCATCAATTACAGTGAAGTTAAAGCACTATTTCATTAGCATGGATAGAGCTTTTTCTCCTATACCTTACTATTAGTGGGCCAAACAGAAGAAAATGATTTCTACTTCAAAAAGCCTGTATTTTCAGACATTTGGAAGTGTTTAAATCAAAGTAAACTAGTGATGAAAACTTGGTTATATATGTCATTCTCTAGAAGTTTGTTTCTTCAAGTCAGAGTGATGCTATAATATATTCAAGCTTGTAAATTTTTCCATATTAAAACCCCCTTGTTTTTGCAAAGGCAGAGTTTATTATTCCTACATTTCTGTCTTTTGGTTGGCTGTTTCAGTGGAAGACATAGTTCAGCATACTCTGTTTTGGAAACAAGCATTTTTCAAGTCTCAACCAGGAATTCAATATTCTTCTGCTGATTTAACAGATTCTCCACTAAGCTTTCAGAAGCTAAGTTGCCTCCTGAGGGCTTATGAAGATCTTTTGCAATGTTAACACAGTAAGTCAAGCTGTTTTCTGGACACTATACTTGTAAATACCTCATCATTAACAAAACACAACAGCCAATTCCTTTTCTGAGAAGGCATAAAAGCACTACTACTCTTCTACTGCCATGAACATGATCTCATGTAAGATACAGAAAATTCCCTCTCTCAGGTGTCTCCTGAAAAGCACAAGTCAAGCATGACTTCTAACAACATTTGCACAATGAAAAAAAAGAACCACAAATGTTTTTAGATTTGCCAAGGACAAGCATGACTTACGAATATCTGATTAGAAGCATGGATCAGATTTCACAAAAAGCAGTATCTATTTAAGGGCCACAGTAAACTGAAAACTAAAGAAAGAAGAGTGAGATTTTAAACTAAAAAACACCAGAATGCTGAACAAAATTCCAGTTCAACATTGATTAAATGCCAACACTTTTACCTATTAAGGAAAAGTTGCACTAAGAGAGAAAGGGAGAGCATGATGTTAAAAATGCTGTAACAGATGTTTTAGGACCTGACATGGCAATAACTGCCAGAGCTGATTTTAAGCAGCTTGTAACATTATCTATCAGAAAGAAGACTCATCACCTGAACTCACATCCCAAGGCAGAAAGAGGGATCAAGACCGACTCGTGCACAATCCTGCCAAAGGCAGCACTCACCTACACAATAATGGAAAGGTCACCTCCTACAGCAACCTACTCGTTCAGCCTCAAAAAAAAAAAAAAAAAAAAAAAT
>Ga0065711_1041091_pt1 | contig 16417 bp, 6 predicted proteins | sample Hoacrofraction12_FD_59098 | JGI IMG/M metagenome (GOLD analysis project Ga0065711, IMG submission 59098) | Hoatzin crop microbial communities from Cojedes, Venezuela - Epithelial fraction 12 v2 (version 2) | ecosystem: Host-associated > Birds > Digestive system > Esophagus > Crop | place...
TTTTTTTTTTTTTTTTTGTGGGAATGAGGTTACATTCTTTCCCGTTTTGCAGTAAAAAATCCCACTCTGACCTTGTTCCTGAATTCAGAAACAGGTCTACTTCTTTTTCTTCCAGAAAGAAAACAGAAGCTATTGTTATATGTGCTACAACTTTTCTCAGTATGTGTTGCTTTCCAATCACTCTCATAATCTCTGGGATTATAAACTGCATACGTTTTTTTAGAACACCTGTTTTAAGGGTCCAGAACACAAAGGTACAAGTGTTGGCTGTTATCCTTCCAGCTGTATGCCAGAACATCCTCCTTCAGTAGCCCTAAGACAGAAAAATAGAAAATATTCAGAAGCATTTATGAGTCATTCACTACAAGTTTGGGAATCTTTTTTACCCACTGTGTAAACAGGTTGCATCAGGATTGATTCTGTTCTGTCTGAACAAGCCACTACAGTTAACTGTGGGATAACAAATACAACCCTTTAATTTCTGGAAGTATGAATGTGTTAGTGTTCCATACCCTCTTAAAGAGTGAAAAATATGGTTATGGTGAAGAATTTAATTAGTAGAAATATCTCTGTGGATTGACTGTGTGTGAGTAGAGAGAACAAAATCCTTCACGTAAAACATCAGTTGACTATTGTCCTGGTTTCAACTGGGAGCTAATTTTCTTCTTCCAGTAGCTACTGTGTTTTGGATTTGATTGGAAGAATGTTGATAACACTGATGTTTTCAGTTGTTGCTATGAAATCAAGGACGTTTTTCCAGTTTCTCATATTCAGCCAATGAGCAGATGTGCAGGAGCTGGGGGGGAGCACAGCCAGTCAGACAGCCAGGTTGGCCAATGGAAATATTCCATAGCATAGTCATCATCCTCAGTTTATGAACAGGGGTTGGCCAGGGGTCAGGAATCTGCTTTTTTCATTTCCATGAGTTTGAATCCTCTCTTGTCCACGAGTCTAAACTTTTCCAGCAGTTCTGCCTCTTTCAGGAGTTTTGCCATGGCAGTCAGTGTTACAGCACTGAAGATATAGTGGCCTGGGTTCAAGCATGTGATTCATACAAAGCTGAAGTACAGTGAATGAGGACAAGTGGATGCTGAAGAATGGGGCTTGCAACAGTGGATAGACTAAGCAGGGAATGGCGAAACCAGCAAATAGGGAACACCAAAAAGAAAGCTGTATCCAATAATCCGCCTTTCTCCTGGATTTCCATCCCACTACTGCCAGGGGCACGAGTGTAAAAAGAAGTCTTCTGTTTTGCACACAGTAGCGGAGAACCAGCTGCTGCCTGCTTTTTGCAGAACAGCTTTCTGGTTAGAACATTCTCCGGCAATCAATATGTAGGCTCCATTCCTGCATTTCCTGGATGGAATCAATTCTCCTACTTCACAGCAGAGGGTCAAGCTAAAATGTTGTGCTGAGGTGGGGAGAATCCTAGGCTAACTTTGGAAGCAGAGACCTACATCTTTCAGCTGGGAAGCTGTCTCTTACACTGTAAGTAAAGGATCTTTCAGCTTAGTTGCCGTCAGCTGTTGCCTGGCTTCAGTAGCAGAACTTCAAGCACCTTCAGAAAGCTTAGTTTCCTGACAAGCCATATACAAATAAGCAGTGTATGTGGGAGACATGGGAAAAGGTGTCAAGCTGTTTTGCACATAAATCCTTAATTCCCGCACTACGGACAAATTAATGCTTCCTTAGATTTCAACCTAGTTTTCTGCAAAACATTTTACATAGTGAATGAAATTGAAGGAAGAAAAAAGTGACTAGCCTTAGTCTCTCTGAAGAACAAAAAAGTATATTGGGCAAGTTTTCACATGTAAGAAAAAGAAATAGAAGTATAATTCTTTATCTGTAAAACCGAACAGATTCCAAAAGAAACATATTGGCAAAAGATTTTAAAAAGCTATAGAGATGTTATAAAATGACTGAAATTATTAAATTAGCTGAAATCATGCCTCTTTTAAGGTGTAATTGCTGATAAGAATCTAAACTTTTCAAGTCTTCTACCTGTATGTTTACCGCTCCCCTTTGCTTCCACTGTTTCTCCTTGACGCTCCAGGCCATTTTATTTTTTGTACTGACTAGTTTAGCTCTAATGGGATATAGTGAGAAAGTTTCTAGGGGAACACGATTCCACTGCAAAGAGCATCTACAATTAGAAGAACGTGCAGCCAGCTGAGCTCACTGCCCCTTAAAGTTAAGGTCTATATATGCAGTTAGATGTCTGTATGTCAATCATGAAAAGTAAACTTTAAGATATCTTGTCCAAAAGCACAGAATCGAAAGCAGAGTCAGAAGTACAGCCCATAACTCCTAGACCTAAGTGCCATTTACTAACTATAGTGTGTGCCAAAATTCGATGTGTATATACCAAATTTAGTGATCCTAGTTAGTAGTTATGGTTAGACATAAGATAGTTAAATATTTTTGGCACAACTCTGTAAAGGACTGTGCAGGCATTGAATACTGCACAACAAATTCTGAGCCACCCCTAAGAATACGTGCAATACTGTAAATTGTAAGCACAGGCAGTATACACATTCAGTGTATTGCATACCTAGTCAGTCAAGGAAATAATATCTGACTATTGGCGTGGCCATGGAAATCTTTTAATAATTTTGCCTTCAGACAGAAAAGTAACATCAGTATTAAAAACAATAAGGAAACATTTACTTTAGCTTCTTGACTTTTAAAAGTATCGCTCCTGAAAAGCCCCAGTGTTTATAAGGTGATGAAAGACCACATCCTCATAGGACTTCCACAAAACCTAAACCATTTATTCTGTCAGATCAATAGAACTAATGTTGTATGTCTTTGATGTGTGATCTTAAGAAGACTATCTAAAGAGAAATAATTTTGCTAGCCCAGTGTAATCTTTGAGTTATTAATGTCTATTGTGAAGGAGGTTGCTGAGAACAGTGGTCTGCTAAGAACTGGGCTGAAACCATCAACTAATTTTTGAAGTTTTGTATCCAGCTTTCGAGTGGTCATAACTCACTGATGTTCCTATCTTGGCTGAGTTTGAACTGGCCATTGAAAAACAAAATGTTATTAGTCACACAGCTATAAATTCCTAGGAAAGATATGATGCCTCACACTCCATGATAAATTGAGCCTGAAAAATCCCTGCCATCAACTTTATGAAAAGGCATACAGGGATTCACAGAGACAACTGAAGAACTGAAAGACTTTAAAGTGAGGATGAGGATGGATCAACAGTGCAACAACAGAACATGCACTGTTTATCCTGTGGTCTTCCTACTCCCAGCAGTATTTCATAAGTTTGCTAGAGTATTCAAGTGAGTTTGAATCTCTTTAGCATATTGTACATACAATTTAGATTCTTTCCATGTGTCTTTTATCACTTTGCAGTTTAGAGTTATTGCTGTGCTCTTTAAACTTCATCAAGCGAAGAATGAAAACAAAAAGCTACCGGCACTTTGTCATGTGTGCTGGTACTGCATCCAGGCCTGTTTGCAAACCTGGTGGCAGAAAGGTGTCTAAAACCAATCAGCAGTGAATCTTCTTTACAAGGCTGTATCGTGCCATATCAAATTGAGATTGTGCATAAAATTGCTAGTGATGTTGTCTGTTGTACTTTTAAGGAGGGGTTCGTTCCTTGAATAAATCTACTCCTAAGTAATCAGGTGATTTCTGCAAATATGATCATAAGTTCCTCTGATTAACGGTCTGTCTGGAGAAGAGGGAACTAGGCTTATAGCAGTGTCAGGGACGGGGAGAATACGAATGGATATAATCAGGTTATCAGTTTCTCCTAAATATTTTTATGAGTTGACTGATCATTCAGAAAGCTAAAAGATGGATTTGCCAGTGTGACCATCTTTTTGGCAAAAAAATCTGCCCCAAGATGCACACTGTTGCCTAAAAGAACATTGTACAAATAGATTTTTCATTTCTTATTGAAAGCAATTCCAGGGCAGCTTGGAACAGTACATGCTAACTGTAGGCAATAAATAAGTAAATAAAATAAAATTTGATTTTTGCTTTGTAATCCTTCAAAAGCCAATTCCTACTGTATATTGCATTCATTTTTCATACTGAAGTACTTTTCCTCTGTATATACCCATGGGTAATGCAGTCTGGAAGGATAGCAAGTTGAACTTTAATATCATCTTTATTTGAGTTTTGACGACAGGGGAGGCATACAAAGAAAGGCCAGGTTTAAAATAATTTCTATTTCATTTTGAAAACAAAGTGATATCAGGCTATTCTTTGTGGGTTAGTAGTAGCTGGGTGATGAAATGTAATATTCAGCAGTACGTAAAATAAGACTGAATTGGAAAGTATGCGGTTTGTAGTTCTGAACCTGTACTACGGCGTTCTCAAAAATGGCACTTCATCTCTCAGGTGCTGAAGTAGATCAGGTATAACATCATTGAAATCAACTGAGCAAAGTCAGAGTATTTTAGGGGAAAATCTGAACTACAGCATTAACATAGGGTGTTTCCAACTGATTCAGAAGAACAGGTTGCATCTCCGTTCTTCATATTCCTTTGAGTCCATAACAAATCTGTCAGGGATGTCAGATGGGGTCTGTACAGAGACAATAGGAAGAAGGCCTGAGTGTAGTGATTAAACTTCATATTTATTTAGTTCCTTAAAACTGAATAAGTTTATCCTGACACAGTAATTCAAAAGCTGTGTGGTCTGAAGTTTTGCCATCTCCTTCTGTAGTTATGGCAAAGAGAGAAGGACATCCAGGGGACAATTTTTTCAGTTTCTCCTGTATCTTCTGCTCAAATGGGATAAGCCACCTCCAGTGAGTTCCTGTGGCCACGTCTGCTTACTGGAAGTGTTCCTTGTTTCTCAGGCCTAGTGTTTGCTCTGGCTGTCCTCTAAGACCATATGAGGTGAGAAACACGTGTAGACTTTGTTCTATGTCCCGGATCCATGATGAATGATCCAGGAACTGCAGCTCACCTCAAGTCCTTGATGTGGATTATCAGGATACTATTACCAGGCAGTGGGCTGCTGGGTCACTCAGCAGTTCAGTCCAGATGTAACCTACATACCTGCCACTGAATGTCAGCAGCATGCTGGTGAGTAGCTTTGCTGAGGTGCTTAACCTTATGCAGATGGGGAACATTAATCTCACTTCACTTTACACATCTATAAGTGAGAAGTTTTTATGTAGGTGCACATACGCATCCTGAGTCTGCATGTGTGATATCAGAGCTGTGAAATGTGATCTGTATTTGAGAAAGTATCCCTGTTTAGGAAGCATTTAAGCACCTTCTTAAGGTTAGCTTTACCTACGAAACAGCTGAACCTGTGTTATCAAAATGAGGAAGGGGTACATGATTTGGCCTGCAAGTAACAATTTGTTAAAGTTTCATTATAATTTTTTAGCTGCAGTAAAGAGCACTGCCATGGCTTCATGACTCCAGAGAGTAATACTGAAAACAAATTCTGCCCTGCTGCTTCAGAACTGTTAAAGAACTATTCTTGTGTAATTTTGTCTAAGGCAAGACATAAAGTGTTTTCTCAAGCACCTCCAAATTAAGCACTGCATAGCAAGATCATATGGAGGATCAATAACACAATCCTAAACTTCCTTTGCCGTCAGTGGTGAACATTCGGCAATTGCAGAGGACCCCCTGTATGTTTGGGGACTCTCTTCAGATAAGCAAAAGGAAGTGATGGTGGTACAGTAGTGTTTGGACTCCAACATTCTGGAGTGTATGTGACCACAAATGGCTGTATATAAGGCGTCTCTCTCCATTTTCTGTGTTTCAGTGAATGCCAGTCTGACATGAGCCTAGGTCTAGTCCTGACTGGTGCTATAGGAGATGAGGTGAAGACTGCAATACACAGTCTGTGCCACTACGAGTAACAAAGCCTTGGTTCAAGCACTATCCCAAGGCTTTCAATCTGTGTAATTTAGCATGGACCTTGTTACAGTCTGGGCCTGTACCTACTAAGAAACTTCCAGACAGAGGCCAGGAGTAGTGTTGGAGTTAGGAAGGATCAGGGATCATCTGCAATAAGCAGATAGGCTGTGGCCACTGCATTTTGGGGACTAAAGAGCGAAGAGCAATGCTGCACATGCACAATCATTCCATCTCAAGAGGGCCTTCAGAAGGGAGTTTAATGATGTGTGTGGTAAGTGATGCAACCAACAACAGGCAGGCTTTTGGGTCACCTTTTCTTGAAGATACTTAAATGCCACTCACACCTGCATTCTATGTGCTGGACTACATACTCTGCAGCTTTCCTTAGAAAGCAATATTAAGCCCTTTGTAAAGCCATTGCAGTGATTTGTTTATAGGCATAAGTAACAGATAGCATCATTGCCTTTCCGCATTGATGTGTGATTGTACCAGTAAAATAGACAACTGATGTTGAAAGGAGTGATTGTACAAGGAGTAAAACTACGTCTGTAATTATTCCGAATCCCAAACTCATGCACAAATGGGAGATCTGGTTTTAAAACTCCTGTTTAAGGTAGGTATTATTCCAGCTTGGCATTTCTATTGCACAATATGAACTACACTTATGATTGTATTACTTGCTTATGAACGATTATAAGATACTGAAAATTTGTTAGTTACACCCTATAAATCATAACACAGAATGTGTTCTGTAAATGGTTAGGAAACTTGGAACTGATATTAATCATTCACTCTACATCAAGAATGTGGTTTGCTAGAAAGTACTAGTTCATCCATGCAGCAGTGTAAGGCATTGATATTTTAATTCGCATCTATAGTATTATTCCAGTTAAATGAATAACATTGAGATGCTGAAAGAATAAATCACCATCTATCAGACAAAAGTTATCAAATCTTAAAGATACAACAGTAAATAGCTCACCAATGCTTGAAAGTAGGATAGTTAACTGCAAGGCTGGAACAACATCTCTGAAAGAAAATGGGCATTTTATTAACTTTGCAGAAGCTGATGCTATTATTGATAACCCATCCTAAGGGATGATTTAATGGGATTTAGCTAATATCATAAAACATTGCTATAGCACGTGAATCCATATCCAGACAAAAGAAAGAATGGGGAGGAGGAAAACACTAAAACAAAGAAATATTTTATATTTCTTGTAGTAGCCTTCTTTTTAGTTGGTTTCTTCATCTGTAATCCAGAGACAGAAGTGTGAGGGTTCCTTTTATTTCGTAGTTATTTCATTCTGACTGAGATGATTCTTAACAGTATGAATTCAAGGGTCATAATACTTGTTTTGTTCAAAGACCTTGAGCCCAAAGGTCACAGATGTAAAACCTTCGATTGACTGGCTTTTTCATATAAAGTTCAAGTTTGACATCTGTATTTATAAAACCCTGGCCAACTCTACCAAATCAACACTTCACACCTTACATCCTTTCTCTTATATTCAGGTACCTGAAAACAAATTATTTCAGTCTAATCTAGTTCTGTAGGCCCCCTCTCTGAGCAGCAGACAGATGTCTCCAGAATATAATTTAATCCACAGTCAATGTTTCTGATAATAAATGGCTTGAAGAAGGTGATTTGCCCTCTCCTATCTCCTTCATCTACCACAGATTCTACCAGAAGCCTCTCAGTTCATATACAAGCACCCTGTGTTTTTTAGGATGCCCTAGTACACCAAGGAGCCTTGACTGCCATTCGGGGGTGCAGGTCTCCTGTAGCTTTGCTGGCATATCTGCAAGCCCTGTGCAAATGGTTCTGTTAATTTAGGTTGCCTTAGATGACTGTAGCTCCCTCCCTGTGGGTCGCTGACTTTTGCCATAGATCTCAGCTGGCTATAATGGGAGCTGAGATGTTTAGCTCACACTTCAGTAGCTGTGTGTTTATTTAGCTCTGACTCTCACCCAAACAGCCCTTGTTGGCAGGCTCATTGGCACTGGCCTAGGCAGTATATGCAAAATAAATATATCCTTTCAGAAACAGAATATCATCAAGGTATCCCTCTTTCATTTCTACTCATAGTTAATGTCTCTGGATGGCAGAGGGTGTTTGGTCGTGCAACTGATCTTGCTTAATCTTTCTTAATTGTGCTATAAACAAACCTACTACAGAAAAATGGAGATAATTTTTGCTGATTGCATAAAGGTGGTAATCATGGTGAATACAAAATATTTGTGGATTAATTTGTTGGAATATTGGAGTAATGGAAATGGGAAGAAAAGTAATAGAACAAGGGGAAAGTACAACAGAAAGGTAGGACTAGAAAATATTTTTGGTGGGGGAAGAAGGGAGACGTAGTCCACTGTCTTCTCTAAGAAGGATGGACCTTGACTTATGCTCATTTAGCTTATTCTTAAATAACTTCTTCCCTTCCTTCTTGCAGTTTATTTCAGTACTTCACTATCTTTACCAAGTGAATAATGTCTTTTAAATCCTCCTTGAATTTTTCTTCGTAAAATTTCAACCCCATGTCTGTTGTACTAGCTGTCATTAGCATGAAAGACACATTATTCCCTCCTATATTTTGCAGTAATTCTTTGTTATCAGGTGTCTCCTTGATCTTCTCCTCTTTAGACCAAGGTAATTTTTTTCAGTCTTGCTGATTTAGGACAGTTTTCCTGTCCTCTCCTCATTCTCATCATTGTCCTTTGGACTTCCTTAATTTCAAATGTTTTGCTCAAAACTTGTCCCAGCATTGCAACTGCCTCAGCATGAAAGGATTGCTTCACATCACATGGACTGTTGTCCTTTCTGCGTGTCCTGGGGGGAAGATGCTGATTTTTTCACAAGTGTGGCACTGTTGACTCATGTCCAGCTGTCATCTTACTGTGACCTCAGACCCTTCTCTGAAGATGTTTTTCCTAACCAGTTGTTATCTGTTCTGTATTTAAGTAGATTATTCCTGCACAAGTGTAGAACTTGGCACTTATCCTTCTTTAAATTTTGTTTATTTCTACTCCATATGTCCAGTTTATGAAAACCATTTTGAATTCTTATCCTATCCTCCGGTATACTTGCAGTCACTCCTACTTTCACAATTCTTGCAAATTTTACAAACATAAACTCTATTGCATATTTTATGCCGTCAAGGAAAACATAAACCAAACCCAGAACCAGATGAAACTTCATGCTAGACATCCTTCCATTTGATTACTGGTAACTCTTTTCAAGATATGGTTAAAAAACCCAGACTATGATATTTTAATCTACATCATATGCGCACACCTTGATTGTGAAAGTATCATTTGAGCTACCTGGAGTCTAATTCTTAAATAAAAGATAGGTCATGTCTAGGCTTGAATATCTGCTATCTGTGTATTCTTGCCTGAAGGAGACAAATAGACTGATTTAACACAAGGTGTTCTTGACAAATATGTGACGGCAATGTTTCATCTCTTTTTCTAGCTGTTTGCAGGTATTTAGATTAATTATTTGTTACATAATTTATTGAGAATTTAAGTTAAAGTTATCAGTGTATAGTTCATCATCTCTCATTATGTTCCTTATTTTAAAATTAGCACTATATTCAGCCTTTCCTCCACATGCCTAGTGCTTGTCTGCCTTCTCCCTTTTAGAGTTCTCACAAATAATCATTAATGGTTCTGAGAATGCCTCAACCATTTTTTAGGTGTTCTGGAATTACTTTTATCAGACCAAATGAATTTGGACTTAATACAGAATTTTAATAGAAGCTGGGTGCTGTTGCGGGCAGTGGATCTCAGAAGATGATACCATGATGAGTCTGTACCTAAGCGATAGCACTATAAAAATGCAATTGCACATCTAGAACATAGCAGAATAGGTTTGGTTCTGTTGTTTTTACAGAGAGAGGGAAGTGTTCAAGCCATGGCTGCCCTCAAAGCCTCCTGTGCAATTCTCTTCATTTATAGGGCCATGCGCAAGAAGGAATTGTTGCTAAGATCAAGGGAATGTAACATCTAACCAGAGTTTATGACTGTAGCATCTTTTCCCTAGCAAAATGCAGAAGGACGACAGGTTACTGTTGATGTTATAGTTACCCGTAATAATTAGGAGAGTTATAAGATAGTGCAGAGGTTTTGCAAGCGTGAGTCATCATGGTTATAGCTAATACTTCTGTTAGGACAGATGCTTTTGGTTAGCCAGAGGTAGAAATTTATGGATTGTGCCGTCTTGATTATTTGAGCTTACAATTCGTAAGATCCTTTATTGACAACCCTGACTGAACCAACAGGTTGTACAAAGTCCATCCCCACCCCATTAAAAAAAAAAGGAAGAATAAAGAAAAAAGTGGAATATCTTTTGAAGTGTGTTCTCCATACAAGCAGCTAGGATAATTAATACAAGTGATGTGCAGCACATTTATCTACATTATAAGACACGGGTGGCCGAAAAGGAGATATCCTGTATTGCTCTGTATTAAACTGCCAAGCGGATTAATGATTCTTGGAAAAATAATGATCAGAAAAATGATAAAGATTTTTGTTTCCTGTAAGGACAGATACAGACAGTTTAACCTGCTACAACAGCACTGCCAAACAGACAGGAGCATCTGTTTGTGCTGGTTTGACAGGCAATGGTTTTAAAGACACCAGGTGCCAGGATTATGTACCACTAAAAGATCCGCTTTTTAAGCCCTCAAGTTCCATGCTGGCAAACTTCCAGAGGGATCAAACTAAAAGATAAATTTTCTATGACATAAGTGGTGTGCATTTGTTTGAAATGAAGATGTGAGATGTTCCAGGGCTGATATGACAGCAAAGAATTCTTTTGCCCTACTTATGGACTACAGTTTTCTCTCCCGAGTAGCTCAACACTGCTATTAAAAACAACTTACCCTCAGCATGATGAGAGTTGTCATGTTGTGTTAATAAATCTCTGAAAAAAGAACAGCCTGTCAAAATTTAGAAAAGATGGCTGAACAGTTTAAATAGTCATTTACTTTTGTTCAGTATATTTTGATGAAGTATTTTTCAAGAATATGATTATGTTCTTGCTAATCAGTAGAAGAACACCTAGGTACAGTCTTAGTTCATTTAACTCATTTGGGAACAGAAATTGAAACTCACAGTTCTTATGGCTAGTGAGGTGCTGTTGGGATATACTGTTTGTGTTAATGGCTAACACTGGAAGATGACAATTCCTAGTTTACCAGTGTTGAAGTTCCCTTTGCTTTCTTTTGCTGTGATGTAGCCATGAGCTGTTCAACAAAATTATCTAGAAAATAGTGCAGAGAAGTATTCTTGCTTGGGGGAGAACCCTTGTTTTCAACCTGCTTCTGTTAAGAAGATGTCTGGAGGACACGTTAAAGCACTGAATGTCTCTGTACCAGCAAGTTTTTCTCAAATTAGCAGGTCTTCAGTGGAGCTCTACCTAACTGATTAAACGGCTAGGATAAATGATTTATGAGAAAAGATTAAAATAACTTCATATGTATTGCTTGGTTAAATTACAATTACTTTGACTTTAATAAAATTCTACAAGTATTATTTGAGGAGCATATGTTCCCAGGAAGAAGATGAATTGTTCACTGTTATCCAGGGACCTATAACTAGATATACAGCTGCAAGAAAGATACAAAACCAATCATGGTGATGATATTTGTGATCCCTTTAGTCACTTAAAATTAAGATTCATGCAAAAGCAATTTCCTTGACAAGAAAGTTCGCAGAATATTCACATCAGAGTATTCCTATACACAGAGAGTAACATCTGTGTGCCTAGATAACTCTCCTTGTACTGGCAACGGCTAAAAATCAGCTTAAAAAAATCTTTGGATTCAAAATCATCCATTGCAGAGACAGAAGCAATAGCAAGTGTCAAGGCAGACACAGCAAGTAGCCAGCTATGAGTAGATGCAGTAATCAAAGTGGTAATCAATGAACGCTTAGGGAAGGGTCATCAGCAAATGCTAATATTAACCTAAGGAAGCTCCATCTTTAGCTGAGGATGGGAGGAAACACAGCCAGCCAGACTAGTCCAGGAGGCAGAAACTATCATGCTCTGAATTGCTCTGAATTGAGTAACTTGTTTTGTTTCTCCCTAGATTCCGTTGGCCAGTGACATTCTCCCCAGGCTACAGTTAGACTTTATGAACACCCCACTCTACTGTCTGAAACAGGCTTGGTAAAACCATGCATCATGCAACTATACAAAAACAGAGCTCTCTTTCAAACATTGCAGTAGTGGACTAATCCACTGGAAACATCTGTCAGATTTCATTCAAATATGACTGCTGTTCCAATTTACCTCCTGTTTCTTTCGGCTGTGTTTTGTGAATCTGTTGTGTGTTTGTTTTTTTTTTTTTTGTTGGACTGAATGGATTGATTCTATGTTTTGATAAATTATTGTAGGAAATTTACGCTATTTTGAATAGGTGGGATTTGCTATGTGGTCTCCTAGTAGAGTCTTAGGCGAGTACATTGAAGATGTTTTTCAGAGCAAGTCTTACTGCAGAAGCACAGGACAAATGAAAATGAATTATGTTTACCCCTTTTTATTCTTTTCTTCTTTTAGTGATGTCTCAGCTATGAACGAGTAGAGGTGGAAGCCTGCAGTGCAACTAGCAAGCTTCCTCTGGGTGGTAAAGGACATTTAGAAGCAACACTGAGCTTTGTGTCCTGTGGACTTTCCAGAGTGGTTAGAGAAGGATGTAGGCCAAGGAGGGGACATCATGAAGCTGGCAGAGAAAAGAGTCAGAGCACAGTCAGCACTGTGATTCTTGCAAGAGCACCTATTTATACTTGTACATTCATGCTGTTTCTAATGATAGAGAGCTTTTATTCACCTGTATGCCCCATCTCATTTGTAAGTATTTTGACAAACATAGGTGTGTGTGCCTTATATCTATAGATACACATATATAAACACATGCACCTCACCAACAACATATGTTGTAGAAAAGGAATCCCTTTTCTGATATTTCTGATTCAGGACTTCAGAAAGATTTAGTCATGTTCTTCTTTAAGACCTGTAACCAATTTTCTAAAATGGGCCAGAAGGATTAAAATGAGGGTGAATTTTCAGATGCCTTTACTAATAAAAAGCCTGCTATTGCATAGTGAAGAGATCATTACTGCCAGACCAGAGGATAACAACTTGGAGCCCTATTCAAATCCAGTAAAATTAATAAGATCCAAGATTTTGGATCCTTGTGAGAAAATTGAATTTTCACTGTTGGATAGATTTTCACTGTTTTTTATGGGCAGATACTTCAGTGTAAAATACTTTGATGCAGTTTCTTGAGTTGTAAATGCCTTGAATTTCACACTGAGATAAATAGCTAATATGAGTTTAAGTGTGTTTTACAGTGAGAAGGGAAGTTTGTAGAGAAGTAACCATTGTCCTTTTTTAGACCTTTCTGACAGATGAAAGGAGCCTTCATAAGAATGCAGAATAAGAATTTATACCCACTTCAAAGCTCCTTTATACTGCCAAAGTGGCGATTAGTGGCATTTGTGCAAATGGCAATCAGGCCCATGTGGTTTCAATCTGTTTTTTGATGTGTGGAGAACATCTTAGTAGAATTATGCTCTGTAGAATGGCTTCTCATAGCTACAACTTCATTAATTTTTGTATGGTTAACTATGGAAAATAGGGGGGCTTTAATTGTAATTTTATCTAGTTTTCCAACTGGTTGTCAACTGAAAGACTATCTGGGGAGGAAGGGAAATTATTTCCTTTGGTTTCAAAAAAAAAAACCAAAAGGGTTGGGGGTAAAATACCAAACAGTATGTTGTTTGGTGTCTGACCTGATAAGTCTCTGTGCAGCTTTGTCAACTTTATAAAACATGTTGTCCATAAGACTAGGTAAGGGAACCGCTCCAAATGTTTGCTTGTTTGCTTTGTCCTGCTGTGACTGGTGTTTATTTTCTGACACTTGTCTTGGAAGTTTTTTAGGGCAGGGAGGTGATCTCAGTATTTTTTTAATGTAGTGACAACTCAGTATTTTAATGAGAGTTTGAGGTCATGTAGCAAATAAATACGGATTAATACAGTATTGTGATTACTAAAAAAATAACCATTTTCCATGATGTTCCATCTACAATAAATACAATGCAAAGGATGAAGTTAATAATTGTACTGGAAACAAAAGCTATGGATCATAAGGAGTCAGCTTGAAGCCTTGCTAGGCTACATGAGACTGAGGAGTCATTAGCTATTCTAGGGGAAATGAGATATGAAGTTATGATTACTGATAATTTGTCTGTTGCATTTCAACCTCCTATAGTTTTACCTGGCTAAACCGGGTCTTCTTTTCCTAATGCACCAAATACACAGAGTAGGTCATGTATTCAGGCCAAGCTAAGCTCAGGGAGATACAGGGAACAATATGCATGTCCACTCTGAGTAGGATTACTAGTTAAGGTAAATTTTCTATGACATTTCTGTGCCTGTTACGGCTTAGAGGACCTCACACTATTTGCTAGAAGCTTTAGAAACTCCACAACAATGCTGCAGCAGAGAATATAATGTTTTTGCTGAAGCTATGACTGAAGCACCTGCTGATGGCTTCAGAGCCCAGCTGCTGTGCCGCCAAACCAGAGGGCTCCTGCTTCCAAGAGCTCTATCTCAGAATATTGTAATACATAGTCAAAGTGTAAAAGTGCAAGGAAGCAGTGAAATTTCAGATACCTAGCCAGTGTCAAGTATTTTCGGGCATGACTTGGAAACTTTGAAGAATGAGGAAATTACTTTGAAGAATAAGGAAGTAGCTTTGACGATCACAGGAAACTCTTTCTAAAAGGAATGGCAATCATGGAGAAGACAAGAAAATGCTAATCTGAAAATGTAGTGAGAAACAGTCTTGGAGCATCTGGAAAATGAAGACAGTTTGTTTGATGCAATAGACAGGGAGAGGGTTACAAAGACCAGCCATGTTGAGGAAAGTGAACATGCAAGTTTTGCACAAAGGAAGGCATCTTGCCATCCTTGAGAACCGAGATCTTTATAGGCACTGGGCGAAGTAAAGAACGTTGTAGGTGGAAAGGGAGGGGCTGTCCCAGAAGTGACACAGGGTTCCATGGCTAGCCCTACCCAAGGCTCGCCATGGGCTACTTCAGCTTGTGTGTGAGCACCAGCACACTTTTGAAAATCAGTCCTGCCAAGATAATTATTAGCTACAATAGGTATTATCTACAATAGGTATTAGCTACAACAAAAGATTCACTTATTTATTTTTTGTGATGTGCTTGCTGTTGTCTTTCCACTGTCTCCTATTTCCCGTTATTTCTCCTCCTCCCTCCCCCTACAAAAGGGGCTTTGTATGTGTTTGGGAAGAAGTCTTCAATTCTTTACAGTGGCAAATTCCAAGAGACTGAGCTGCAAACCCGGAGAGGTGTGAAGACTTCTCTTCCTCACTTCTCTTCATCCAGGGTTTGCACTGTTTTTCCCATCGTGAAAGCATGGCTAGGTCTGAGACTCCAGCAGGGACATCCACTGCGACGCAAACAGTACAAGACTAATTACTTTAGTCATAACCAACAGAGACTTGGAGTCCTAGATGGGATTAGGTTTGTACAAGATTCAGCCTGAAAGTTATTTTAACTGTTCCTTCTTCCACTATGCTGCACTTGCAATATTGTTAGAAACCATATGTCAAAGCAGCCTTCAGGGAATTTTTGTATCCGACTTCTCATCCCTTGAAGATTGGGATTTAAAATAAGCGATTATATACAGACTTAACTATTACAATCCTACTGAGCACTGCAGTAAACTAAAATTAATACGCAGATAGAGACAGATAGGTAGATAGACAGATAAAAAGGGTTCTGAATAGCTGCTAGACTTCTACTTTTTCCCATGACAGACTCTTGCAAGTGATTGTATTGATTTACGTTGCCCAGGACTTTGGCAGTACATACTTCCTTGAATCATTTGCTATCAGTTGCAGAATCAATGCTTTAGATTGACAAGCCTGCATGCAGAAAGGTATTTTAAACCATTTAGTAGCAATAACAAATTATATTAAAAGCAAAAGGAGAAAAAAGAAAAGGAAATATGGATTAATATAAAGGTAGATCTTAAATAGAAACTTTTATTAGCTGTGAACCTATGTTATGAAGGTAATTTTTCTGAGCATGGAAATTAAATTGTTTTACTTTTGCAAATAAAACTTAAGATGGATTTCAGACTTCAAGGAAAGTTATTTTGACAGAATAATTGTATAAAAGGGAGGGGAGAGAAAAAGATGAGTAGCTACTGGAGAGAGTCCAGCAGAGGGCTACGAGGATGATGAGGGGACTGGAGTATCTCTCCTATGAGGAAAGGCTGAGGGAGCTGGTCTTGTTCAGCCTGAAGAAGAGAAGGCTGAGAAGCGACCTAATATATGCTTACAAATATCTTACAGGTGGGTGTCAGGAGGATTGGGCCAAGCTCTTTTCAGTGGTGCTCAGCGACAGGACAAGTGGCAATGGGCACAAACTGAGGCACAGGAAGTTCCGTCTGAACATGAGGAAGAACTTCTTCCCTCTGAGGGTGACGGAGCACTGGAACAGGCTGCCCAGGGAGGTTGTGGAGTCTCCTT
>Ga0065711_1006780_pt1 | contig 16415 bp, 10 predicted proteins | sample Hoacrofraction12_FD_59098 | JGI IMG/M metagenome (GOLD analysis project Ga0065711, IMG submission 59098) | Hoatzin crop microbial communities from Cojedes, Venezuela - Epithelial fraction 12 v2 (version 2) | ecosystem: Host-associated > Birds > Digestive system > Esophagus > Crop | place...
TTAAAAAAAAAAAAAAAAAAAAAGGATAGTGGTGGGTGTAATTTTAAATATTTCTTCCTCTATCGTATTTCTTATTTGCTTTTTCCCACCTCAAGTTACCAGACAGGTTTCTCTCCCTTTCTCTGCAGCTGGAGGAAGATTAGTTGTCATATCAGTTTCAAAACTAGAACCCGTTCTTTCCCATCTCTAACCTTCTTGCTACCCCAAAATAGCCCTGTTCTAGTTTGGATTTTTAACCTGCACTATAATGTCATATATTTTCCCCAGCTGTATAAAAAATAATTTGCCAGATGACAAGATGCAGAGAAAAAGAGGAACCAACTGTCAGGCTTGCAGACAGGGAAAAAGTCTGCCTGAACTCATCAGGATAAGTCATTTATATTCAGAATAACGGATGGCATTTTTTTCTAATCAGACTTGCACACACTTGTGAAATTCAGGATTGACTGCGGGAAAGGTAATGAAACAGTAACATGTTTATTATCTGTTGCTGTTTTTAATATTATCACATTGAGATATAAATATCCATACAAACACCATGGCAGAATGTTACAAAAAGGCTAGAATTTATTTGAAAATCTTTAATATAAAGCTGAGCACCTTCTCAGACTACCTCTTTGGGACACTGTTGTTAGAAATGTTTCTACGTAATAGCAAAATAGTAGCAAAAAAGCTCTGTGTTAGCTCCAGTTGATTGAGAGGTTCCATTTAGACAGACACTAATATCCACAGGCTTTTACTTGGTGGGTTTAAAAGCCTGTAACTCGCAGAACAGATAGTGCTTCAGCACATGAAAGACGTTACCAAGCAACCCACAGAAACGGACACCAACATTGATAATCCATTCTAAAGTAATTACATTTTATAATTAAAGATTACAGTAAATCCAATAGATCCCAACAGGAACTGGAGCAATTTAGACACGCTAGCTAACCTGCCTGTTTCATAGCATCCACATTAGCTTCCGCCTTTGAATAAAACATCAAGTGAACTGCGGAGATTTTCATTTAACAGGCCTTCAAACTGCTAACCATTACAGAGTGCCACCCTTGTAAATGTTAATCTAACATCACCTCATTTCTCTAATTTCAAATAAAGTATCATTCTTCTTTCACCTGATGGTAAAGGAGTGACTGCACATAAAATCTGAGTCTGTTACTACCAAATGAAAGCCCTGTCAAAACCCAGCGAACACAACCTCATCGACTCCAACAGGACAGGTATTTCTTCTCTGCTCTCCATTCCTGACCCTCCTCCTACACCCGCTGGGCAAATTCCACTGCTGTGTGCCTCAGCGTATCCATCTGCAACACAGGCCTCAGCCTCTTCCAAGAGCACTAGGCTCTTGGAAACAACCAAAGCGTGTTAAACAGTGTGGGACCAAGTTCGCTTGGTGAATTTGTGCTCCATATTCTTTCACGCAATGATCTTGCAGACACAGAATCATTGTGCATGAGACAGCAGTGGCAGATTCAGGGTCGAAACTCAACGCCTCTGCACGCACTCAGCGCAAGCAATGACTTAATATGGCAGCGGGAATGGCGTGTACCTGGGCAAAGTCCCCGACTCGGGAGAGGATAAATTATTCTGCTGCAGCTGCACCAACACAGTAACACACCTCTTAGTCAGAAAGGTGATCTGTGTCAGGGAACACTGGGGTTGCACGCACCACCGTAACGGGGCAGGAGGTTGATTAGCCTCCCAGAGAACACAAGACTGATTCCTGCTGCAAACCCACTTCCTCAAAAGCAAATTTCTGCAAATACACCCTTTGGAACGACGCCCACAGCTCAGGAAAGCCTCAGCCCTTTGACAGCTGCCTTTGACACTGTTCTATTCCACAAGATAGACTGAGGCAGAGGCTTGCGTTTCCAGACCCGAAGCACCAGCCTGAGCACACAAACCCTCCCATGGGCTCCGGTGCTTTATAACAGATTCTAAACCAAAATTTCAAACCTTGTCAGCCTGCTGACTGTAAATACATCAGCTGATTGTTTAGTGTTAGATGGTGGATAGATACTGTGAATTCCTTGCTACATGTTGCTTTATCTAGAAGTAAATACAACAGAGTAGTTCAAGCAACAGGTGAGTGGGGCTTTGCTTCAGATTTTTCCAGCAACCTCTTAGCAGCTTGTTTTCAAACTTGTGTATTTTTTTTTACAACATCAGTCACTTCCACAGCTCGCTCACTCTCGCACAATAGCCAAAGACACAGCAGACCATTGCTCAGAAAACTGATCTCCATCACTGGAAGCAAAGGAGGAATTCTGTATGAAGTCAGAAGAAATCACCTTTCATCACACAGCCACAAGGTACCTTCCAGCAAGTTGCAATAAAAAAAGTTTCAACTTCTGCTTGCTGTTCCAAGACAGACAGTCCAGCTGAGTAAAGGAGAGCTATTCGGCTCAGATCTGCAGAGGTAAGCACTCTCTCCCCACCTCAATCAGGAAAAAAGCAGGACTAGAAGCGTGATTTGCACTGGAGGAACAGAAAAAAACCCAGCACAGAGTAGTCCAAGGTTGTTAGTGTTAGTGACAAGGACAGAAATAGAACTCGAGTCTTCCTGACTCACAGCCCCTGCTAGGAAAGCTGAATGGGAGAAAGAACAGCTCAAAACACAATTAAACTAACTCCTAATTAAATTCCTAATGCAACTAGATTTAACTGTGTCAAGAGGGGGCAAAAAAAAAAAATCCTTCGATAGGACTATCTCAGGCATTAAGACCCAGCTGGATCCAGCTGCATCTAAATCAGGAAACATGTCAGCAAGAGCAGTTGATTTTGCAGTTAGTTCTTAATGAGATGCTAGACTGTAAGAGGATGACAATGGTTTTGAGAACAAATTTGCAAGTCTAGACCAAAGCACAGGATGATTTAGTAGAGAGATGAGGAAAGCTGTAGTCTCATCTCCTCTGCTTCCCAGAATCAAAGCTTGTGGAAAATTCTAATAGAAATAAAAGGTATTTGTGTTCTCGGCCACTCTAATGCTGTCAGCTCCGTATTTCCTCTGAGCCTCTACAACTGATCAAACATACGATATTCCAGAGCACGACCGAAGCTGACACTGTACAACAAAGCCAGCAATAAAAACGATGAAGATTCTTCTTGTCCTCAGCTTGTTACCTCTAACTGCTATTCAAGCACTCGCTGTCAGGAGGTTTAGAGAACCTGCACAAAAAGGCAATCCCTGATGTCCAGTTTGCACAGGGCAGTCTTAGCCAGAGGAGTTGACCCTATTAAATTTGAGGGATGATTTCTTCCATAAATGGATACTCAAAACGTAATTTGGCATGCTGCAAAAAAATTGGGGTCAGCATCAAAGAGTGAATTTAACTATAGCTTGTGTGATGCAGATGAAAGTGGAGATGTTGTGCCAGAAAACATACAGAAAGTGAATAGTGAGATACAGGGAAGAATAAAAATTGAAGAGAGGACACTTCCAGAAAGATGAGCTTAAAACCACAGGAATAATTATGATCTCCTTTGTTATTACTACAGAATGAAGGCAGAAGTAGCTCTTTGAGCAACATCTGCAAGTATGAGGAAATGAGAAAAGAAATTTAAGGTCATTATAAAACATTGGTTTATTTTTCTGATACTGAGCAGAATTTGAACCTAGCTCTGGTTTACTGCTTCTATGTACACCTCCCACCCAAAACACATTTCTTAAATGGAAATATAAGTTGTGAGTATGTATCTGTAGCATTAAAAAGTGCTTTCAAATGTGGAAGATATCAGAATGTGTTCAAGTAACAACTGATGATAGGAAATCAATCTCGTTTTTTAAAATTTTAGAATACTAGATAATAAAAATCTAGTATTAGAATATTAGATATTTAAAAGTATTAAAATATACCTATGACATCACACCGTGCTATACTTTCCCGTGATGCTATAGTCAGGAATTCTTGTATGTGCTGCACTTTGGAAGTGAAAAGGTGCCATATATCCACATACATGCACACAGACTGTCACGCACAAAGAGGCATATCAAGCAAATATTTTCCCCAACACTACTGCGATGTCACAAATCATTACCTTTACATTCTAATGTAATGGTTCACTTCACAAGCTTACTTTTGCTAACAAAGTTGCATATTAGGAGATGTCTGTCAAACACGCAACAGCTCTTTCTACAGCTACTGCCAGGGGTCACATGCACAAAGGATGGCAGGCAGTACGCTTTGTGTGACACTATTATTTGGATTTCTCAAGTCCTTTTAACTCTAGGTTGGACAGTCTGGTAATGGCTTTTCTTAGTGACTACTATTTCATTCCAGCATGCTTTCAGGCAAGAAAGTGGAAAAAAATTACCTACCTAGTAATTGTGCTTCTTCAAATGTCACCTCAGAGTCCCCCTCCGGAGTTTTGTGCCTGCAGCATAAATCATGCAGGAAATTCTCCTAGCTCTTAAAATTTTGGGCACTGTGACGTACCTATAGGCTGCCTTGAGGGCTCCTACACTTCAACTACATCCCTTCAAGCATGTAGAGCACACGTTCTTCGTAAATGCCTAATTACACACAGACTATAAATTCTGCTTACAAGTGACCAGCACTCCAGGTGAATGATGTACAATGATCAGTTAAACATCCAGGCTAGAATCCACCAGTTCCTCACCACAAAATCCCCACATTCAAATGGAAGGTGGATGGAATCAGAGACACAAAGGAAGATTGTTTTTCCAGACCTGCATTATGACAAGGTAAGTCATTTTCTCTTTCCCTAAAGACACCATCTGCACAAGATTCTCATTTCTGGAGAGCCAGAGCCCAAGGGGATGCTCCAAAGGAAGCTGTAGCAATAACTAACCAAAAACGGGCAGACTGCAAGTTAAAAAAAAAGTACAGGGATATTTTTATTTGCTTTTTCAAGGAAAATAATAAAAAGAAAAAAATGTCTTTAGCACCTGTTAGGCCTACCTGCTTGACAGACATCAAACAGATCAATTATGAGAAGAAACCAAACAGAGAAGATACGAGGCTTTGTACTCCTGAGCTGTGGATGCAGGACCAGGGCAGGAATACTCTGTGGGTATGGAAGTGAAAGACTCAACAGGGGCCAATTTGCTGGCTAAATCTGCCACAGAGCTGTCCAGAGACAAGAAAATAAAGCCCTCCTCGCCCAGAGTACAAATATCCCAACAGTCACCATAAAGCATGGTTATGGAAATTCTGATGCACTAGAGGGCCAGGGGAAGAGAAGGCTGCGGGGAGACCTTCTTGCGGCCTTTCAGTACTTACAGGGGGCCTATAGGAAAGATGGGGAATATCTTTGTACCAAGGCCTGTTGTAACAGGACAAGGAGTAATGGTTTTAAACTAAGATAGGGTATATTTAGTATGGATATAAGGAAGAAATTTTTTACATTGAGTCTGGTGAAACACCAGAACGGGTTGCCCAGAGAGGTAGTGGGTGCCCCATCCCTGGAAACATTCAGGGTCAGGTTGGACGGGGCTCTGAGCAACCTGGTCTGGTTGCAGATGTCCCTGCTCACTGCTGAGCGGTTGGACTGGACGGCCTCTAAAGGTCCCTGCCAACGGAAAGCATTCTATGAATCTATGACTCTGTGTAAGGCTCTGAAGCAGCCAGCCCAAGCTGGGCAGCTGAAGAGCTCTAGTTCAGCCAAAGAAACGTTTCCAGAGAGTTATCAGATATAAAAAGTGAAGACCACCCTCACAATCAGCCCCTTCCCTCTTTTGGGAAGATGAGATTTCTCAGCCCGGGACATGGCAAGATGCTTTGGAACACGAGTGACTCAGCGAGAGCTGCTAAGTCAGTGTAGGGAGCCAGGTGGATAAACTGAACTGATTCACACCGTGGCTCGCGGCAAGATCTCAGCTAATGACAACCTAAACAGACTGAACAGGCCTCTGTTAGGCCCTTAAATCTGGAAAAGGAAATCACAGCTTTGAATAGGACCCACACTGTAAGCTACGAAAAGCACCCTTTCACTTGGGAAAAAAAACTTAGCACGGTCGCAGGTTCACTCAGCAGCTCAATATACACGTCTCACTCTTTCCATTTCAGGACCACGCATCTGATCAGCCTCTTTCCTCCCAGCACTGGCAAAGCGTGAATTGCTTTTGACACATGGATGGCTCAAGGGCCCAAAAAGCAGTTATAAACAGATGGGATAACTGAAGGAAGGAAGGAAAGAAAGAAAAGAAAAACCACAACATAAATACAGGCCAAGAGTTACCCTGCATCATTCCTGTTTTGCAGTGTGAGAACAGACTTAGGGAGCAGAAGAAACATCTGTTTGGAAACTGTCTTTGTCTCAGTCCAAACGCTGGAACAGGAGAAAAGAGGGAAGTCGAGAACTGCAGGCATACCGCATGCTTTATCTCACACTTGGATGGCTTAACAGGAGAGATCTGGGAGGATGAGTTTAGTTTAATGATTTCTTGCTGGTTCACCTGCTGCCCATCTGTCTTTGTAGTCCTTGCTCAGAGGGACAGATTGGAGCCTTGCTGTCCTCTCCCCTTTCAAGAGTTACTCGTGATTTGAACTTCTGAAGAGAGGAACAGAGTAATTCTCAAGCATTAAGTAGTCAGCAGAGATTAGCCCAATAATTTATCACAGGTAATAGCTAATAACAGACACAAGAAACTCGCTCACAGCGTTGCTAGAGCCTCATGTCAGAGTTGTCACCTTACAAAAGTGTTCTACGAAATTCTTGGACCACAGTAGCAAATCTATTAGCCAGAGGCTGATAAACTCTTCCAAGAGTCCCTCAGTCAACAATAAATCATACAAATCAGGTTGCAAATATTGGATCTTTAATAAAAATGAAGTTGGTGGAGTGGATGCTAGAACCATGTTAGAATTCAGCTGGCAGGATAAAGGGGACTCGCTTTCATTTAGCCTGACCTCCCATCACGAGAAGGACCAGGGCTTGGCCCGGGCATCGTTCCAGCCCTGCACCAGACAGTCATCACAAAACAATGACTAACGAACTGCTGAAAGAATAAAGCAAGAAACGGCAAGTTAGTGTACCTGGGTAATAAACAAAAGAAAAGAACCATAAAGATTCATCAAAATTAGAGACAGCAGGCACCTCGTAGGTTACAGACCCCATGTCACTGCCACTGTAGAAGTGGCTCCCACAGTACTGCTCTGGCCAAGATTCCTTTCAAGACCTAAGCAACAAGCTTCCACTCTGTCCCACTTACCAAATTTCACCCTAATATTCAACTCAAAATTTTATTTAAGTCTTCAAAATCCAGAAACGAAAGAACCAGAAGACAGCCGTCTACTGTTTTACCCTACACCAGTCAAGGAGCTGCCTTTCAAAAATCAATCTTTTCAACAACTCTACCATGCAGCCACCGTTGAGAGTGGGCAGACCCACACCCAGCAGTGACAATGTTCTGGTTTTTGGAGCGCTCATTACCATGCAGAAGAAATGTCTGATAGATAAGATAATCAAATACAACTACGATGTTTCAGGACTGACGAATCGTAAGACAGTTCAGCACAATGCTGAATTATCAACATAAATACGTGTCCTTCCTAGATAACTCCAGAGGAAAATGGGGGCTCAGATGGAAGAAGAGCCAGAAACATCCACATTTCCACCAAAAGTATTTTATTTGTGAGCTGGGCTGGCTAACCCAGACAGCAGGAGGGTTCCAGGATGGATGAAATGTGATTACATCATAATTATCTTTTGTTACTTTGCAAAGTACATGGTTATGCACTTTCTTTACTGCCCAGGGAAATCATGTTAACACAATTAGAGCAAGAACCCTGTTTCAAACACGGTTTGCTCGGATGTTACTAACATGGTTCCAATTCTCAGCACAGACAGTCTTCAGAGCCACTTGCTCCACAAATCAGTCGGAGTTCTGTCACGGACTTCCTCTGAAGCAAGTACCAGCTCTTAGAGAAAAGACATTCTCTAGGATGTACTGAACATATAGCTTCACTGTATATCATCATCCTCTGCAAGTGCTGTTGGCACGATGAGATGCTGTAGAATTTCTAAATCTCTTGCATTTATTATTCTTTGCAGCCTTACTCTTAAGATATCATTCTACCCACTAATACACTAAGAAAGAGAGAAATACAACAGCAGCTCTATGGCCATGCAATAGAAGTGTTGGAGGCCAGATTAGAACTAATGAGTTCCTGGCTCCCAGTCAATCACAACCATCAGACCAATTAGCTCAAATAAAGCCCGAGAACTGTTTTCTGCTCAGCTGTCATCTGCCTGTCCTCCCCAGTAACTTCCGAGCTGGAAAACTTCAATTGTGTTTGACAGAGGGTAAAGGTCACAAAGAAACTAAAGTTCAGTGCAAACTGCCAGCAGCCTGGTGGAGAGACCCACAGAGAGCCCCACCAAAGGCAGGACAGCAGCACAGGCTCCCACTCTGTTCAGCAGGCAGCCATGGGCGCCAAGCTCCCAGCACTGGATCATTGCCTCTGGCCCACGCAGCCGAGGCAGGGCACTGGGCAGAGCAACAGGCACCACTGGGCAGGGGTGGGTGACACAAGGAACTACAAACACAAGGATGGGGAAAGTCACAAACTGCGTGAGGTGGGTCTGAGGACATACAGGGGTTTCAGTGCACAGGACTCCTACTCCTAGAAGACCAGGCTCCATTACCTTTCTGCTAAAGGAAGAAGCAAGTCTTAAGAGCCCACTTTCTCTTTTCAAACACTTTTGAGATCCCTCCTTTGATTCTAGTACGCAGCACATGGACACACAAGGGACTCTGCATCTCTGCTGTCAAGATAAGTAGATGCAAAAGGGAAGCATTAAAGTCACTTCAGTTTAGTGCAACCTCTAGCCATTACTTACACTCCAGTGTCCTCTCAGGGAATGCTGAAGTGCCTGAGAGGAAACAGTTTTGAATCATATTAGCTTGCTGGATTAGGGATAAAAAAAAAACTAAACAACTGTGCCCATTTTACAGAGGTGCATACTGGATCCATACAGTGACACCATGAATCTGCTGTCAGGACCAAGTGTCCTGTTATAATTCACAGCAAGTGCTCTGCTCCCTTTAGTAAGAGTACAAATGCGTAACATCCCTGTCCCATTAATAGAGGATGTTTATTATCCAGTCCTTCGCTGTTCCCACTGTGCTCTCCTTCCTACAATGCTTTGGGTCCATCATGCACAATACACTCGCATTACGCACGGATCACTGACATCGCTGCCCATGACAGCTTCTCTGGAGCCCTTCCAAAATCATGCGTCATATGATGAGCTGAAGCACCAAGGGGATACGCAGCAAAGACAGCAATCATGGGAGTGTGTTCGCTCCTCATGCCAAATCCATTCACAGCGTTCAGAGAAAAGTACTTTTTTGGGGAACGTAAATTTAGTCTCTTTCCTAAGTATGAAAATGAGAATGCTCCAAGCACAAGATTTCCTCTTCCCACCAATGAAGTGAATGCTCTTTCCTGCTTTCTCCTTTTGACAGCTTCATGTCAGTTTTATATTCAGAACTAAATGACAGACTCATCTAAGATATTCTCCTTTCCCTGACTCCCATCTAAAACTTGAATTGTTTTAAATACTGAGAAACCTATTCAAAAACATCAAAACAAAGTGATAAATAATCTAAACAATAATAGACTAATAGAGCAAAACAAACACGATTGATTAACATCATTTGGTAAAGCCTTGCACACAGAGCCAGAGGAAAGAACACTAGACACAAACATCTTTCTCCCATTAAGGGGCAGATTTAATGGTTGATTAAAAAGTTAATCAGGAGTCTATAAATATTTTGGCTGGAAAGATGGAATCTTAACCGAGGTGACTGCGTTTTAGTTAATATTTGCACAACTGCATATAGACAGTCCCCAGACTGATGGCAGAACAGCGAAGGGGGCGACAGTCCTGCTCCCCGAGGGTACACGAGTGTGGTTACAGGAGGACGTTACCGACGGGCCGCAGCCAGGCTCCAGCCCTCCTGCCCTAAACCTCTTGCCTTTACATCTGAGACCTTTCAAAGAGCTTATGTGTATTTACCAAAGTAACTCAGCAAGGTGTAGGTCCTTCTGCACAACACGCTTCCGTGTGTCCTGGAAACTCATTTCACCACGTCCAGCACCCGCATTCAGTCATTTTCTGCAATCTGCCCGGAGAGGTACACACTCCAGCAATTTTGCTGTTGTGCGACCAGCACGCTGTCTTTGAGTGGCAGTTTATAAACTAGACTCATACCAAATTTAGTTGTTGTGGAACAAGTGCTTTCAGTGCTAGATTTTGTAGATAAGAACAAATGTCTTCAAATCGCACAGTACTCCCAAATTCCAAAATGCCCTCAGCCCGAGTAATATCGGTAATAGCGTGCACTAAGGTATCATAGGCGTCTCTAAGGCAAGCAGCACTGTAGCATGGATCACAGCAGGTGAAGTATCTTCTATACTCACATATTACACCAACAGAACAAATATGTTTTTAGTCAATTAACTGTATAACTCTATACCCTAGAGACAAAAAAGGTTGAGATGGGTTAGGTCTAAATTCTGTTTGCATGAAACCACCGGAGGCTAGCGAAGCACAAAACACACTGTATGCACCATTTGTGGGATTTACAGTATAGTAGCCTTTTTCAATAGGTTCAGTAAATAAACACATGAGAAGGAGCATGGACGAAGGAAAATTCCAGCAAGCCTGGAGTCAGCCATTGCTTCAAACTGCAGAGAAATTCTCTCATTGCAAAGATATTTCTACCCCAGAGAAAGAATTATGACCTGATCACAGTATATCTGACCTGTTTGAGATCACCATCCCAGCCCATTATAATAAGTATTTTACTGAGAACAGTTTTCTTTACCCTCAGTGTCCAAAGTATGTGTGTTGGAAATCACTGGATTTACATATGACAAGCACAAAGCATCAGACATTTTCCGCGGGTCTCAGTGACAAAGATGTGCACAGGGAGGTGCACTTCCACCTAGAACCGTGCATGCTGCAACTCCCGTACCGAAGCCACTGACAGATTACATTATTTGCTTGCAGTACTGTTCATCCCCAGATTACAGAACGGAAAGGCATTTTCTCCAAATGGAAGAAGTTGCACAGTGTAGGGAAAGGGAGATGTCTGAAACCTTTTTACCGCTGGCTTCAGAAATGAGATGGCTCAGGAACGACCAATAATGTGATTTACAGCGCTGTACCCACAGGCCAACTGTAACTCAAACTGAGAACTGTTTTGAGCCCCGCTTTCAATAAATTGGTGATCGCAATCCTGTTGCTGGTGCTTATGCACCCATGTAAAATCTCCTGAGAATACCCACGGCTTGCCTCCATGAAGGGGTGCGAGATGGAACGAGCCCCTGACGAGGCACTGCTCCCATAGGGGCCAGGGATGCGGCACAAATCCCGTGGGAGAATAAGCAGGGCTTCCCAGCTCTGCCGCAACACCACACTCTTCTTCACTGCGGAAAGGATGTCAAAAAAGGGTCAGGGCTGTCAAAACACAAAGGGAACTTGGCAACTAACACCAAGTAACTTTCTGCAACAGCTGAGCTCCCGATAATGTTCCTGTTTCTTGCCAATTATATTTAGGGACAAATTGTCAAGATATTTGTGTTTAAAAGACTTATCTACCTTAATAGGTTCCTGCTGATCTGCAGAGTGATGCAGGATAACAGTGTACACAGAATCTGATGACCTTCTTCCCCCTGGGGTCTAATTTTCAAAAGCAAATACATCTTTAGAGCTGTCTTAAAAAAGGACAGCAAGGCGAGGCAAATGAAGGTGGAGACAGGGAGAAAAGCCAGGATGAAGAGAACTGCACTGTAAAACAAATAGGCTTCAGTATTACTAATCCGGAGGAAATGAATGCATGTGTCAAACCCAAGGGCACAATCCTGGCAGAGGACTAAAAGCCTGCCCGAATTTGACACATTCCCTTATTTGAAAGGGACAAAGGACACTGTCAGGTTCAGGTATTAGGTATTCTCAGACATCAGGCAAGGAAACTTGCCTTTTGTACTGAAAGAATAAAAGAAAAACCAGTAAATCACTGTTCACATTTTTCTCACATCTCGTGCCTGGAAGTAAGCTAGCTAGTTTAATTTCATTGATGGACACTTTCTGGTCTAGCTGGTTACAGTGCTTGTCCTTAAGCACTGGACGGCAGTAGTAGGGTTGGTATAAAAATACCTTCGAGAAATGCTGTTCTTTCTCCCCACTGCTTCCCTACCTAGGAGACCCACGAAGCCAAGGCAGCAACAGTACAGCAAGAAGCAGTCTGTTTTGCTTCATCCATCATCAGCAAAACTGTCAGCTCAGCTCCAACAGCAAAATCTTTATTACTGGTTATGATGCAAAAGGCAGAAACCACACGGTCTGATTTTCCCAGATCTGAGGCTGAGTTTGCAGTAGCGGCAGTTGGAGGGGAAATCATTTTGACTTTTCACTGAGCCAATTTGATCTGGAAATTGTTGAGAGCAAATAAATATGGAATCCCACTGTGGCATTTCTGCAGTCACTTTCCAACTACAACCACTCGTCTTTTTCTTTTTTCAAACATCACTGATTAGTATTTGGCACATGTAAAAAATTAGCTATTCCCTGAAGCCATGCATGACTGATCAATTACAGAACTAATATGTTTTTCAGAGGTCAGTTTAAGACATGAATAATCCCAGGCCCTTTTAAATTTCTCAGCCTGTAGCATGGGGATATTGTTGCTTGGTTTTACTGCAGTTTTGTTCAAAAGGTCAGAGTGCCCACAGTGCTCAGCTGCCCACAGCAACACACAGCAGTATATCCTAGGCAATTCTCCAGGTGACCAACGACCTTTTGCAGTAAGCAGTCTGTGCAATACAGGTGCTCTCTTTTTTCCTTCACAGGAAAACAACTGCTTATTGACTCTGGACTTGTCTCTGAAAAGGTAAGTTGAACCTAAGAAGCCTGCCACTCTCTTAAGTTACTCACCAGTGCAAAGCAGAATACTTGCATGCACACGCCAGCTCAGCTCACTGCAGCACTTCTTTTAACAGACCTCTACATGCCATTTCGACTCACTAACCCCTCTCTTTTTCCTTCTGCACTACTAGGAAACACAGCATGCAAAGCACACAAGTCAGTGAGGCAGATACACCCCTGGCCAGACTCCTTAAACCTGCAAACAGCTCCGGTGCCGCCAGCACTGCACAGAGCTTTCCCAAACAGCAGTAAAGCGGGAGACACCACAGCGGTGGGTTTCACACCCTGGACAACACTATCTTTTAAGCAGCTAACGTCTAGCAGGACTACATTAGTTGACATTTTTCACACATAACGGCCAAGAAACTAATGACACACCCTATGTGTGTCATTAGTTCTATGACCCTCTTCCTCGGCTGAAGCATCGAGCAGCTTAGAGGCTGGGTGGGAAAGAGCAGACGCCTGCTCAGACTCCTGCTCCGACAGCAGGGTCCGATGAGAAAACAGCAAGTTCCAACTCTCTAGGCTGGGCATCAGCCCTGGTCTTTGATCATGCACCAGTTCTTTCTCCTGGCTTTCATCTAGGCTCTGGCAGACAGATAGGGGGAAAAAATATCAACTAATCCCATCCATATCCATCCTCCCTGTTATAGAGGTGCTGACCTGTAACAACAGCCTGCGGGGCGGGGGAAGACCTGAAGTACCAGGACATTTTGGAACACATTTTAGCAAATTACAGGGCTTAAAGCTCTGGAAGAAGGAGAGAAAAACTACTTGCTGCTACTGCACACAACACCTTAAAACAGTCAGCCAACCTGCCACCTGTCCCTGCTGGCATCGCTCACATCACGTGAGGAGTATTTGCTAACCCAAATGCTCTATCATTGCTTATTTCTTCCTTGTAATTTTTTTTCTTTACTCATATGTTTCTTTTTATACAGCATTTGTCTTCTAACCTCTCTCGGTTTGTTTTCTTCATGCCTTTTTGATTTGCAAAAAAAGGACACACCTTATCTCTCCCACAAGCTGCTCCACCATCCCTTGTTCTGCACATTCAGTCTTGTATCTCAGCACCATTTTTGTTTCTCTCTCTCTTTCTGAATAAACACAAGTGCAGGCACTTTTAAGGAATAAGGGCTCTGTTTGAAGAGTAATTAGCTGTCAGCATAAAACTAGTATTTATGGATTCTCATCCTTGAAAAATCTAACTCTGCTACCCGGCACTGATTATGGCTGTTATAAACAGATGGGACTGAATCCATACAGCTTGCAATAATCCTGTTTTTAAAAAATAATTAACTACAAATAAAGGACTGAATTCCAGTAGCTTTCATAAATTTGATTTCCAGTTTGATTTGTTTGTACAGAGTGGAAGCTGGGTTATTCACGGGTACGCCGTGCTGCCCTAGCATACCTGGAGAGTGGGAGTCTGCAGCGTATTCAAGCACCCGCTCCGCAGCTCGGGGCACGCGAGAGGGCCGGGTACCAGAATATTCCAACTCCCCTGCAGCTGAGATGCAGAATGAAAGGACAGCTCCATCACACCTGGGATCATAAAGAAACCCAGCACCCCTGGGTGTGTTGTGTCTGGTTGCCTGGCAGAGAAGTTGGAATTTTACCAGTATGCAGCCTTTGTTTTAACAGCTGACAGAAGTATCAGGGGGGGAGCTTTAAAAAAATGTTTTTAAAACACAGGTTACAGCGGATGAAAGCCCTCGGTGTGTTATGCTTTGACTTTCTTCTCTGTTCAACATGGGGCAGCATCTTTGCTGAATGCCTACACCTCTGCGAGAGAACAAACCCAGGAAATTGATACTCTGCTTAATTAAATCATTGCATTTTACTTATTGGCACCTCTTACTAGACCAAAATTCACTCCGAGTTGGTTATTCATCATAGCAACAGATACGACAAACACAATCAAATACTACACAGAATCTATAGCTCTTGGTTAACTAGGTCACAGATTGCTCTGCAACGTTGCTGAGGCTGCCAGGCTTTTACGCACAAACCGGAGGCACCAGGCCAACCCCCCCCTCCATCTCACCCTGTCGGTGGGGCTACCCAGGCTCAGCGGGGTCTACGCCAGGGCAGCCTTCAGCTCGCTCTCTGCTGGCAACAAGTCCCGAGCCAGCTCCACCCGCAGTAAGTGATGTGAGGATTTACAGGGACAGGCAGCCTCACGCCGCCACCCCAACATCTGCAAGAGCACAGCCCATCTGTCCTTCCATCCATCCCTCCCTCCCCACGGACCAGTGCAACTCTCGTCAGCCACCGGCTCTTGTGTCAAGCGGCCAGGTCTACCCCGACACCCCGGGGAAGGGAGCCTCTTACACAGCCGCAGACACCTCTCGCCCAGCAAGTTTCGATTCCTACTAACCGAGCTGAAATTTCCCTTTGCCTCATTTCAGCTCTTTAATTTCTCCTCACACCCTACCAGGCTGCCCTAACACTTCCTCTCCGGCGAGCGCAGGTGCGTGCCGACGCCGACAGGCACGTGCGCCCGCTGACGCCTCGCCATCGCAGGGTTACGCTGCGGGACACCCCCGGAAAGAGAAATTCCTGTCACCTTCCTGGGGAAAAGGAGGGCGAAATGGGGATGGGGGGTCTGTGTGGAAAATGGGGGCATGGCTGGGGAAGTGAGGGGCATGTGAGGAGAGCAGGGGCAATGGGGAGAGGACGAGGCTGTGAGGGGATGGTGATGGCTGACGGAGTGGGGACAGGGCTGTGAGGGGATGGTGATGGCTGACGGAGTGGGGACAGGGCCGTGAGGGGATGGTGACGGCTGACGGAGTGGGGAGACATGGCCGTGAGGGGAGGCAAGAGCTGACTGAGGGGGCAGACATGGCTGTGAGGGGATGGCGGGCCATGGCTAACTGAGGGGGGAGACACAGCCGTGAGGGGAGCCGAGGGCTGACTGATGGCGGTGACATGGCCGCGAGGGGATGGCAAGGACTGGCTGAGAAGAGCACATGGCCACGAGGGGAGGCAAGGGCTGACTGAGGGGGTGGGGGACACGGCCATGAGGGGATGGTGAGGGCTGACTGAGGGGGCACATGGCCGTCAGGGGATGCAAGGGCTGACCGAGAGGAGACATGGCCATGAGGGGAGCCGAGGGCTGACTGAGGGGGGACATGGCCATGAGGGGAGCCGAGGGCTGACTGAGGGGGTGACACAGCCGTGACGGGACGCAAGGGCTGACTGGGGGGGCGGACACGGCCATGAGGGGATGGTGAGGGCTGGCTGAGGCGGGAGGGGGGACATGGCCGGGAGGGGCACAGAGCGCGGCGCGGGGTCTCCTCACCTCTTTAATCTTCACCCTGCGGGCGCGGGTCTCGGGGTCCTCTCCGGGCCGCCCGCCCCGCACCGGGTGGCGGAGGCTCCGGCGGAACCTCTCGTAGTCGAAGCGGAACGGAGCTCGCCTCTCCCGGGCGGGGGGAGCCCCGGTGGCGGGCTCGGCTCGCCGCTCGCCGCCCTGCCCCTGCTGCCGGGAGCCCGGCGCGGTGCGGGCCGGC
>Ga0065711_1041092_pt1 | contig 16415 bp, 15 predicted proteins | sample Hoacrofraction12_FD_59098 | JGI IMG/M metagenome (GOLD analysis project Ga0065711, IMG submission 59098) | Hoatzin crop microbial communities from Cojedes, Venezuela - Epithelial fraction 12 v2 (version 2) | ecosystem: Host-associated > Birds > Digestive system > Esophagus > Crop | place...
GGGGGGGTGTGGCGTGAGGCACCTGAAAACACACACACACAGACACACAGACTAACAGGGTTCATGTTTTCTCGGCAAAATAAAGAACAAGGCGGGGCAGGGTAAAGTAGGGAAGCAAATTCTAGACTGGCGCTTATAAATAAAGAAAAAAAGACACCAAGAAGGCTGCTGCTAGTCCTCTTTTCATCGATAAGCTGTCTCGAGTCCTGATTTTTGGTTCCAGACAAAGCTCAGAAATATGCCAAGAGCAAGACTTCTGCGCAGCTAGCTTTACACTGTGTATTCAGCTGCGCCAGGCCCCCAGCAACTGACAAACCTCCACCATGTGTCTGCTCAGCCCCTGTATCTGCCTCTGTCAGATGCACACATATCACTTGGAGAGCAGAATTAAGAACATTTCCATTGCTCTGACATACCCCCAAGGCCCTGTTCTCCACATCCCCCAAAACAAAGGTCTCCTCTGAACAAAAGATATGCACTGGAGAAAGCAGATTCAATGCATTAACGAAATTACATTTTGCAGCCAGAAGTGGAAGAAGGACAATTAAATTTTATGTTGCTCCATCTTTACAAGTCTCCTCACTGCAAGCCAGGGTTTGGTAAACAAGGGCAGCTCTTCTGCTGTCTTGCCTCCAGCCACCAGGTGGAGAACAGAAAACTAGCTTCTGCACAAATTCCAAGCAGTGGGAATTGCTTCAGGGAACCAGTAACTAACATCACTGACTAGGTTGCAACTGCCTTACTGGGCTGAGTCAGGCACAGAAACACTCTGCAAAGGCAGGCAACAGAAGTGCTACTTGGGGCACGTTAATTCCAGAATATCGATCTTACTACAGATGAACGTTAAAAAGTCATCACCCATTTTGCAATGAAAACAACCTTCGTAGGCATAGCAAGTAATGTATGAACTGGTGAATAACACACCCTAGGAGAGTAATCATACGTTCCCTCTGCCTCATCAAAGCCTAGCAAATTCACTAATTGCTCCACAAACAGCAAGTCATACAACTGTCGAACCTACTGCTACAAGTACCATATAAAAAGCTGTCAGCAAATTTTTTTTGAATTTTTTTCTGTAAAGATTCTAGTCTTCTCATCTCTTACCCAGGGAACAAAGTTCACAGAGTGAAAGGTGCACTTTCAGGAGGATTTGGTCCATTTCTCAAAGGCTCCAAACCAGTGTGCCTAACACTCATGGCAAATCCGTGATCTACATGTATTTATTAGATTATTACCTCTTATACTAATTATGTAATTGAGAAGTGTCATTATTAAATTATATCTAGCTACATATAACAAAGTGGAACAACATTTGTATCAAGTCATGCCAGAAGCCTCCCACAGGCATGCATGCACTGTCCTACAGTAAAGATGATTAAAAGCACACAAACATTTCAGACATTCCATGTAGGGAGGAAAATACCCTCCCACTGTACAACTATGCTATCCTAACCTTCACTGTTCACTTTTTCTGTTGGTTGACAGGGAAGATTTGAGATCATGTGTGAAAACTTAAAATCCTCACTACAGAGCTTTTGTTCACCATGCAGCACGAGAACTCATTCTCAGCTGGCTTTTGCCCAGTCAGGGTTTCAGCCTAGATGATAGCCGAAGAAGGTGATGTTGCCTCTGAAGTTCTAGCATAACCTGGAGGCAAACAACACACTTCAGCTTCTTAAATGTGGGCAGCAGCAGATCAGCTCTCACAAGCAGCAGTTCTCACCAAGCACTTGACTGTCTGTCCTGGTTTCTGGGTCTTCTGCTGTTTGATGGGATCACAGTAACTGCAGTGGGTACCCGAGGGTCTCGGGCTTGTCATCCCCATGAACAGAACAACCTTTCACTGCAGAGATGATGTAGATTTCAAAATGCTCAAATCCAAAGCGAAGGCCAATTGAAATGCAGTGAACATAGGTTTGACTGGCAGCTTTCTTGTGTCTGTCTGTCACTGCGTAATAAACACTGGGTGATGGCAGAACTGAAGATAATGCTTTCAGCATCCCCCCCCCCTTCTCCCCCTACCGCCCCGATCTCCATCCACCTCCACTCAGCACATGACAAGGCAGGGGGAAAGGAGTCTTGACAAAGACTTAAAAAAAATTCCTCAGATCTTTTCTTATAGGCCACCTACACGTGACATATTTATCCGTCAGTCTCAATCCCCTCAGAGGGTCCAACTCATCTTGGCATGTGGAGAAACGAACCTTTGCCAGTCAGCTATTGCTCATTTACGAATCAAGCCATGCAAGTCTGAATTTAGACTGAAAGGAAAAAAAGCAGTGCAAAACCACTTTCCATGGCACTCCACCACTCTTTCAGTGAAGAGTAGCGTACTTCAAAACTACTACCATCAGACTCTCAGAGGAAGAGCTAATACTCTAGAGCTACACAGGCAAGGGGTACAAGTTTCAAGAACGTGGAATATCTACATATTATGGGAATTTCTTTCCCATGTATTTAACAAAAACCTGAGCTCTTTTTTTGTTTCTAGACTAGATCTTTTAAGTTTTTAGTGTCTGGTAGGTCCCCTCACTGTAAGAGAAAAATTTATTAAAATGCTTCCAGATAAGCTAGAGAAAGCTGGAGAAGTCCCTGAGCTAATTTGTGACTCAATGTGAGACAGCGATCAGGCCCTGGTATAAAATTTCCCCTTGATTAGTACTTGCACCTTTAAGCATGAGTACATTTGGAAAGTATTTACCTCATTATGAGCCCATTTGTAACTGTAGCTAATGATACTGAGGTTATCTTACACTTGAAGAAAGGATCTATCACAGCTGATGAGTTTTACCTTTACTAGTTCTCGATGTACTATAATCCAGGCTCCAGAAAGACCAAAACACAGGACAAGTCTATTTGACAAACCAAGGATAAAGCTCTTTGCTGGGAGACGACACCAGATTCTCTCAACCAGGTCTGACGCAATTTGAATTCAGTTGAAATGTGATTACTGACCTCTGAAGCCTAGTGGAGATGTACTGGGTTCTTGCACATTTCCGACCTTGAAGTATTTTATGGGGCAGCCTGGTTTTGGGGACTACCTTTGATCACAGCAAATATACTAAATCCTGAATATGAATTTGACAAGTCCCAGCAAACCTCTGTTCCAGACTACCACAAAGACACTGCCTTTGAAGCAACTGAGCTAACTATCTAAAACTGGGCTAAAGCTGTAGAAACAGTATGCATAGAAACCTGGTATTTTCAAGGATTTATTTTGCTTGGTTTTCAATGTATTGGCAGGCCATAAATCGGAGGTGGGCAAAATGATTTTCATGAATGAATGCACAAAATGTTACTAAGGGTTGTTCAGCATACGCTAAGAACCGAAACGATCTTAGATTAGATGTTAACTGAGAAAGCCTCAAAGAGGTCTATGCTCTCTGAAGGCTGAACCCTTCAAAAGGTTATTATTTTTCCTTTACCTCAGATATAAAAATAAGAAGAAATGCAATTTCCCATTCATGCTCACTCCTATTGCAAAATTCCCCTTTACAAGCGGCAATGCTTCTCATGCCGAGTTCCACAGTCCTATCAGCTATCGGAATCTGCACAGGCCTCAGCTGCAGGTAGTGAAGATGACCTTCCTAACAGGAGCTCGGTCAAGTGCCCCAGGGCTTTGCTCACATTGTGAATAAACCAAGCATCATATAGGAAAGGGAATTTTCCAGCCACAAGTTTCAGACTTCAAAAGAACACCAGTTTATTTTCAAGAAACACAATAAATGAACAGATGCCCTCCCAAAGCCTCCATTCCCAATACAGCCATGATGGCTCCTTGACATCTTATCTTCCCGACATTAGAGATCTTCCTGTCTGGTCATGTAACAACAGAGAAATGCATCCAAGAAGCATTTATCTTTGATGGGAGGGTTCAGTCTTCCCTCAGGGAAACTACAAGAGGTGAAGGTCCTTTTCAAATGCATTCCCCTCTTATCTGAATTGTTTACACTCCACCAAGCAAGCTGATAATTTTTCTCCTTAAGAAAGAGAATTCTTGCTTCTCTGTTGTTGTTCACCCCATAGAGATGCCCCTGCTCATGTCACCCTACTATACACGCAAGCTGGAAAATCAGATATGAAACAGCATGGTGAGTTTCCAGAAACAGCAAGAGTTGAGCCAGCAATATTCACACAGAACCCTTCAGATGAGGAAAACTCTGTGCTCTCCTCAGTGACAAATAAGGTATCTTACCACAGCCTTTACATATACACGCTGGAGCAAGGAAATCTCACTGTTTAGAAAGTTCACATTCTACTCAGGGTGATCAATAAAGAACAAGCAGTTTCATTTCTTTGAAGTAGCTGCCTCAACCCTTTCAGCTACTGTTAGTGACAGATCATTGTCTAAGTCTCCAACTTGCCAAGAATTTTCTGCAACCACCCAATATCAGATCTGCACTGCTGAACAAAAAAAAAATCTCAACCAAATAAACTGGAAAGAGTTCCTTCTTTTTACCTCCTAAATCACCAATCATCACCTCAAGTACAGTCTTGCCCCAATGAAAGTCTGTCAGGATTTAAAACAATTTATCTGTAAGATTTGTAAACTCTCATGCCACCACAAAAAAAAAAAAAAGGTGAAGACAAATACCATGTGAACCGTGGGCATACCAGAGTGTCTTACTCACGCCTCACCTTAGTGATGAGTGGAAAGCAACATAACTGCTCAACAACTGCTGGAAAGGAGCAGGGATGAATTAGACAAGCGAAAGTCTGACTTTGGCAACTGAACATAACATAATAGTTGTATCTTGTCACTGACACATAATTCTTTAGCTTATGCTTCAGAGGATACTTTATTTGCATAGTTCAAAAGTTCATTCTTGAAGGGTAGTAAGTGCAATTCACCAGAGAACTAAGCTTCAAACCTCGCTTGCAAAAGAAACAGAGCTGCAAGTCTTAGTAGTGCTCTTACATCTGTACAAATCAAATGAAGCTGGTACGTGCAATTTTCTTCTTTATAAGAAAACCTTTACAACACGGACTGTTCAGGCTTAGCTGTTTGTTTTCTCATTTGTCATTTATGATGCTTTTAGCTGCAGTGGATGGGAAGTTCTGTGGGAAGGCTCCACTATATTGATTGTTTTACATTATGTAACAGCACGCATACATACACATTTTAAACAGCAAACCCTCATTTGTTTAGGGACCACCGTGAGAGTCCTGGAATTCTGATACTAGGTACGGTATTGGAATGATGTGTAAAGAGATGGAGGTGCTCCAATGAAGCACAGAGGTTGCAATAAACATTATCAGGCTAGACAGTCAAGAGAAATCTTTCTGCAGATAGAGATGCTGTATCATTACAAGAGCTTGAGGGGAAAAGGCTATGGAAACAGAAAGAAACATCTGTTACCATTGGCTGAAACAACTCACAAGTCGTTTGAGAAGTGGGTGGGCAAACAAGCTTTCTCTTTTCTCATTTGGGCCCCTTGGTGGGAAGGGGAGACGAGGCTGGAGTCTTCCAATCACGCTAACTGCTAAAGCTGTTCAAGGAAGTTTCTGCAGACGTTGTTGCTTGTTTTGAGACCATTTCTTTATTTCCATGTGACAGCAGCATGTGTTAAAAGCACGCCTCATGCTACCATATGATTCAATCAGTAAAACATGTTTCCCACAGTATAGCCTTTTAGAGAAAATATTCAAGCACTAAAAATACATTCCAATCTGCATTTTATTTAACTAATGTTTTGTTTTGACCTTTTCTGCATATTTTCAGCCTTTTAAATGATTTAGTCTGTATCCATAAAGAAGCCCTAACAATAAGTAAAGGGTTGGAGAAAGGGCTTTATGCTTTTTTTTCCTAATTTCTGTTATTCCATACACTATAAAATTCTCTGATACTTACAGAATCAGCTATAAGAGCCATCAGCCACTGCCCTGGCATGGAAGTCAGAAACCTATTTGCTGGAAAATACTGCGGAGATAAAGACAAGTTTACCTTGTCTGTGTGAACAGCAACAATAATCTGGGTTATGGGCGTTTCTCCGTCTGGAGGTCTGTATCAATCTACTAAAAAAAAAAATCAGTAAGAGAATACATTTGAAATCAGCTCCCAAGCAACTGACACAGCAAGAGAAAACTTTTTCAGAATTAGATTTGGTGGGGAAAGCGAATGAGGCCAGGACACACTGCTAGATGAAAAGGCAGAAGAGCGTGCTGAACTTTGCAGTCTCTAAAGAAACATGTATTCACTTCCTTCACTGTCTGAACCCACACAGGAGGGCACGTTCACAGCCCTCCTCCTTTCTAAGCTTCCACAAACAGTCGGTGACTCTCCAAATCAAAATGCCACATCTCTCCTGCCAGAGTTTTAAGTTTCACGAAATCCCTGTGAAGGTGAACAAGGAAGGTCTCAACAGCTAATTTGTCCTGTGTCACTCAGGCTCCTCCCTCTGCCAACTCTGCCCCTTGCAATGCCTCGCTCCCTCCCGTCACTAAGTCCCTTGCATCATTTCCAAGCCCTTCATTAAATACTGTTGGAAGCCTGCTTTTTAACCTTCACATCTGTGTTTATTCTCTGCACAAAAACAGAGCGAAATCTGTGCCTGGCAGGCATTTCCTTTTGTAAAACTCCTTCTTCTTTCCCTTTCTGACTTTTCAGAGCATGAAATGTGCCTGCTAATCCTAATTGCCTCGGCTGGAGAGTCTTGCAGACACTAGACCACGGGGGCAGCCTTCCGCCAAGGAGCTGCGAGCAGGCACCAGACTCTAAGCTCTCCAGAGCTCCCATCTCACTTTGCCGCACTTCTGAAGAACACAAGGACAAACCTCCCCAAGCAGCTATACCAGCAACAGTAACTCACCTTCCCAGACTGGCCCTCTCCTGCTCAAATGGCCCTCTCAGCACAAGACCCCATCTGAGCTCATTGTGCAACCTGACTCAGGCTGGCCAGAGTCCTTAAATATTGCTGCTGTGTGTCAAAACAAAAAAGCTAAACATCTGACTTTTAAGGGCCATTTGCCTGTGTGCATCCCCCCGCCAGCTCTCTTACCAAAGAAAACGGTTGCAAGATCCCACCGGCACGTCCACAGCCAGACTTTCCATTAGCAGTGCCTCGGCCAGTAACACAGGCACTGAGAAACTGAGTCATTATGGTATTAAGACGCTTTTGCCTCCAACAATCATTAAAGACGCTAACTTACTGGTCTAGCAGAGTCCATCTGGATTCCAAGGAATATTTCTACTGCAGCAATGAAAACCTCCTTCACAGGGTTGCTGTCATTGCCTAACCACAACGTCCTTACCACCCAAGGCTAATGCTTGTGTCCTCCACAGTTGTCACACCACCAACACTGTCTACTAGGTCTACTGCAGTTCACTTGTCTAACGCAGACGCTAACACAGTATCAGACTAGTCCAACCTCACCAGAACTGCTGTATATAGTTTCAGACCATTCAGAGCTCCTGCAATTTCTTGAGATTTTCTTGTAGGGACTGTCTGCCAAGACATTTGCCAACTTTAGCCCGTATATCCACACAGGATATACTTTATGATCAACTCCATAGCTCATAATTAGTGTGGCCACAGTTTCAGTTCACACCGAATAACTCCTCTTCTCAGCAGAGGCTCAAACAGTGCTGTAACAGCACTCCCATCTAGCCAATATAGCTACACCAACAGACAGATACAGAAGAGGAGCAAAAATAACGAGTGAAACTGCTTTTACACAGAAGAGCCTTTTTCATTGTGAGTGTGCATTTTAACTACATGAAATCCTCTTAATCCAAACAAATCAGCAAGCCAAATGTCTGTTACCGCCTCTGCAGCTCTTACTGCAAGAATGTGTGCTTAGTACAACTTTAAATGCGCGTGTCTTATGCCAAAACACTCATCTGCAGTGGAAAAAAACCTCAGCACTATCTTCGTACAGCACATGTATGCCTTATCAAACACCACATTGCAATAATACAAACTTTCACTAATCCAAGAAGCAGTATGTTCGCTACAAGGGTTTGAATTCCTGTGATTTAACTGTGTGTCAGTACAACACCAAGCTTCCACACTGAAGCCACTTTTCATTGTGGAAATAGTAGTATTCAGAAAAGCTCCAAGCACAGAAACACACTCAAAGCCTTGTATTTGCCAGTGAATGGAAGACTTGGAAAAATTCTTACTATCCTTAAACACATTTCAGGACTCCTACACTACAGTACAAGCCCTGTGCATCCAAATTTGCAATGAAAATGCTGTGTCAGCTTAGTGATGGGGACTGAGCTACCATCACGATACAGAGCACTAAGGTAAACATGCTCAATGGTTGATTACATTTCACAGTCAAAATATCCCGTGAGTAGGACAGGTCTGTTGAGGAAGCACTTGTCTGTTCTGAATCTGTACTCGTCTAGGGAGGTTAAGATGAAGTCATATGCTCTCAGAGAAAAAGGCACCTCTATTAATAAGAATGCAGATCCTGACAACTTAAATTAACTCTATATATTAAATTAACAAAGTGTCTTGGGGTAAATGAAGAGCTGACAGGTGGCATTTACAAAATGTATTTTAAGGGTGTGCTGTACTCATTAAGAGCCTCTTCTCAGACTGGTGGGCCCTGCACAGTCACTGTGTCTGCAAGCAAAACAGGCACTAACCTTGTGTAGGGAATACAAAGCTGGAAAGACATCACTAAAGAGAACAATTTCTGAGGTATCCCCAATCTGATGAGCGAACAACAAGAAGAGAGGACAGGAAATGGGAAGTAAGCAGCTGGGCTCACTGTTTTCTGGGTAAAGCAGTGAACAGGGAGACAACCAAAAAAACCCAGAAAACAAGCAAACTGGGAAAACACAAAATCTAACTATAGTATAACTAATGGGAAGGCAGTTTAAATTTAAAGCATGGCAAGATGGGAAGGAGGAAGCCCAGGCTGGAAGAACACAATGGGGAGACCACATTGTTCCGACTGGAAAAGAGCAACATAAAAGAAACCTACATCAAATAAAGTACTTGGTCCTTGCAATGTTTTAGAATACTTTCTGATGGATGAAGTTTTGAGAGTGGTTTGGCATCATCTAGATGACAGCAATGGGAACAAGACTCATTCCTTATTGCCACTAGCTTTAATGCCCAAAGCAGGTTCCAGCACCTCAGCAGATCTGCAGGGATCTCCACACAGAGCCAATGCAGAGATGGAGGCTCAAGGGGTGGCCCAGATCCCAGAGTATGCGTACAGGACTGATGAAGCATGCTGGTCCACACTCTCACAGACCACTGTGTAACAACACAAAAGTAACGGTGCAACAGTCAGAACAGTGACACAGCGTGAGAGCTCGCAGAAGGCAGCAGGACTCCACCACCGAGATCAGCCAAGCTCATAATCTTGCAGTGCCTTCTGTAAATCAGTGCCACAGCTAAGTTTAACCCAGACAGGTCCAATCCACTGCATTTACAAAAGCAACTACAAGATGAAAAGAGACTAACACTTTATCCCCTTCTTTTAATAAGTATTAGAAGTCAAACTCCAAGCCACACACAGAAAAGCTATGACCTAAGCTCAAGGCAGCAGAAGTACATCCTAGCTCCTCAGCATGCAGGCCCTGCGCCACACAACAGATGGATACTTCAGATTGGTTTTATTTCTTTTTAGGGCAGACTTGACCTTAATCTAGCTTGAATTAGCTCATAATGCTTCCAGAGGATACTAAGCAGACCTGTCCAAGAAGCTGCTATACAATGTAACCACCACAGCTACTCCACACAGCACTTATAGCAAGAGTGGAGGTAAATGCAGATGATGAAAATAGGGCAATCACAATTTACTGGTTTGTGGTCAGATTTCAGATTATACACAATCGAGATTTGGAGGAGACCATGCTTTACTGGAGGTAGGGGTCACAAACTACTAAGAAACTGTGGTGAGAGGCTCCACAATCTCATCCTCACAGCAGCAGAGCCAGAGGTCCAGCTCCTACCAGATCAAAGAACCAGCAGTGGTACAGCCTAGAAGGTGCTGAGCACTCTAGGTCAGTCTCTCAGCCCTAGGACTCAGTGTAAAATTACAGTCCCAAGGGACAATTTTATTAGGCCTCACAAGTCAGAGGACAGCAGAAGTTAGGCAGTAGCTCACTAAAATCACCAGAGTGGCGAGACGAACATCCAGTTACAGCTAGTTTCTTTGCAAGCAGAGAAGTTACGACAGGTCTTTGCCTTCAGCTTTCACTGTTCCCAGTGTCAACAGACACACGCCTACCTAGTAAATGAGGCGTCTTCTGCAGAACCTCAGCAGCCAAGCTGGGCCAGTAAAAGAAACACACTCCCCTTGCACCCCTTCCGTGCCTCCGACATAGAGAGTCCAATCAAGTCCTCAGCGACATGCTTGCTCACCTCGCCTCTTGAAATCTGTTCATTCCACGTGGCCTATAAACTCTTCCTCTAAACTCTTTCTCTAAACTTTCTGTTACTGACTCCCTCCCCACCAGAACATAACATCTTCCAGTGTTTACCATCAGCCCTTCTCCATTCCAGCTTGCTATGATTTCCAGTCTATACGGACTGTTAGTTATTTGTCTGCCCTCATCCCTCTTTTTCCTGTGTCTTCTTTCCCTTCCTACTTCTGTCAAAGTAGTTTTGGATTTTCTTCATGCTTTTCAGTGTCCTCATAATGGGGGTACTGGGGTGCACACATGTGTGTGTGTTGGGTGTTTGCCTCCCTTCTCCAGTCACGCTCCCCATTAGATTTTGAGCCTGACCCACCCCTGATACCACTTCCCATTCCACCATCAAGACAACTCTAATGAAAACTGTCACCAGATCAATACCCTCCACTACACAACTCTTCTCTTGTACTTCTACTATGGCACCTCAGGGAAGACAGTGAGATCTGACTGGGCTGGTCTGTGATGAACCAAAAGGCAGATCCTCAAACAACTTATGTGTGCAGCACACCAGGAGACATCACATGGATGAGTACATGCATGCCCACACCACAAATGCTAATACAAACGATTGTTTGAAAGAAGACAAAGTGTTTCTCCAGCTTAACTGAAACCCACGCCTGCAATCCCAGCTGCCTCGTCACCACCCTTGACTCATTCCTCAAAATCCCCCCTCCTCCAGCCTCCATTTCTCTCTGTGCAGAATCTCGGTTGCTTATAAAGAAAATTAAAGTGACACTACTTCCTCCATCTTTTCAACCTTCCCTTCCCCTCCTGCAATTCCTCCCATCACACATGGAAGCACCTTCCAAACCCTTCTAAGCACTCCACTTGCCTCTATGATTTTATCCCCCATTTTGTGCCAATTTCCATCCCTTGCCTTTTGATAGTACACATATATGTATGCTCTTCTCTCTCCTCTCACAGTACAAATATGTGTTAACTTCTGGCATCTCTAAATACCTCAGAGACTCTGGATCCCTAGGGCAAGAAGGGGAAATGCATTCACCCCCATGTTCTCCTCATCTCTATCTCTCAAACTGTACCATGTAAACTCCTGGCAGTCACTTTTCATTTTCTGACAAGTCCACTTCGGAATCCCCTCCAGCTTACGTTCCATCTTTCAAATACTACTAAAGCTGCTCTACTTCTAGTGACACTCTTCCTGGTCAAAGCTCAGGACTAGCAGTCTAACTGTTATCATCATCGCTTACTCAGCAAAGGTGCTTAACACTTTTGATTCCGGAAGTACTCTTCCCTTGCCTTCTGTGAATGACTTCCACCACTACAACTCTCACCACTCCCAAAGATGCTGAAGGAGACAGATGAGTAATTATGAACATCACCGCAGCTTCTTCCACACTGATCTCTCTGCTTGCTACCAGCTCTGAAGTTATCTAATGGGTCATAAGCCACACCTACATACTCCTTCCCACCCATTGCTGCAAAAGCAGGTGGGTTGAAGCAGCTTTGAAAAAATTATGAAAATGTACGTAGTTGCAGGCAGCGCTTGAAACGAAGAAAAGAGATGTGAACCTGGTTCCCAGATTAGCAAGAGCTGGATTCAGAAGCCAGGCTACCAGGGAATTCAGCAGGACTCGAGAGCCCAGAGCAATTACCTTCGTGGAGGCCGGCTTACAGCTCCTGCTGATTTTGAACCCTCAGAAACATGATAACTCCTGCATGCCAGGGCTGCTGGATAACAGCCCACACTGAGCTCAGCAGGAGAGTGTGTCTACCTACTGCTCAAGAAAGCAAAAATACAGCTTCCTTTAGTAGCACTGACTTGCAGCTCCTGCTCAGTCCAAAAACAACTCTCTGAGCTCCTACAGACACTGGAGACCATTCCCTCTTCCGCCCCACTCGAGGTGGTGGTATACTAATTGTGAAAAAAACAGCGGGTGGGGAGGTGGAGACATACATGAAGTACACCTCCACCCGTGGTTCCTGTTTATATTTATTAGCGTACAAAATCTCCTGCTGTCTGCATTTACTTTTGATTGAGTTCAGAGACAACAAGTCAAAAAGCTGACACGAGTTTATATATTGCTCTCATTCCAACTAGGGCCTGTGTTTGATATTGGACAAATACTGTTTGGATCCTCTGCTTGGTTTTCTTTAAGAATTTCTCTGTCTCATGCAGGACACTTACCACCTTCCACATGTTTAACATCCCAAAAACACTGACAAATGCAGATTTTATGTTTTGGGAAAAGTCCACAGCCTAAGTTTATTTCCCTAGGCTCTGCCCTTGCCAAGAGCATGTTCTAAGACTCCTCCAGCCTCCACACAGAAAGGGCGATTTCTCTGTGTGGCTCACGTTAAGGTAAACTCCACAGGTAAGGTAAGTCCATCTGGGATGAACAAACCTACAAGTCAGAAGTAACTCCGAAGAGGCAGGCAAGTTGTGACTAACCTTACAATACCTTCCCGTACATCTTCCCCCATAATCAGGCCAGAAGCATAAAACCAACAAAGCAAGCTGAGGTAACGATACTATGTGGAGGGAAAATATCACTGCAGAATCTAATAGCAAGCAACAACCCTCGATTTGTATCCATTAAGTAACAGACTGATACATTAATGCTCACTTATAAAAAACCCCAAAACACTCCAAGGTGGCAAGCAGAAGGATGCAATGGTACAGTCCTATCTACCTGTGAAAGGGAGCTGGAGATCAGCACACAGCACCCTTATCAAATCCCTTATACAACATACAACTATACTGCCACAGCAAGAGCTTCTTCCATCTTTATGCCAGGGTGGCTATAAAAATGTCTATGAAGATACTGCATACTGGGTGTAGCAAATACGGCTCAGCTTTTGCTTTGTGGTGATTGGCGTTTTTCCCCCGTATGTAAAATACGTAAGCAAAAATCATGACTATTCTCTTCAAAGGTGACAGCCAAACACGGCAGGCCACTGAGAACTCCCACCCCTCCGCATGGCAGATCGCATGGGTCCCTGCCTCCCCTTTGCGCTCTGGAGCGTGGGTAATTTTTTTATTAACACACATCCCCCCACACTTAAAAAGGCGGCAGCGCTTTGTGGGAAAATACTTTTATGGCTACATGAGCTTTACCACTCACAAAGAGACAGGTCCCCAAGGGGCCCCCACCACCCACAAAAAGATGAGCACTTCTGCAAAGTCTTACCCCTCTGATACAATGATATCTAGAAATTCATCGCTTTAAAAACGCACACAAAAGGAATCAGCCTGCACCCTTCACTGTTAAGAACATCATCTCTCTGCAATGCCTCTCTGAATCTCAAAGCCAGCTTTAGCTTCCCAGGCACCAATAAAAAGAAAGGCTTATTGGGACAGTCTGCATCAGCAAACACAATTTACACGCTTTCTCTGATTCAGTGCTCGCTTCCATCATGTGGCACTGGAACAGACTACAGCTTGTGACATGATGCAAATGGCTAGTGGGACCTCTTCTGCGCTGGGACCACTGCAGACATCCCACCAAGACTCCTGGACATACATCAGGAATTGTGGGACCAGTGCCATGCTCATAAACTTCCCCTCGAGCCCAGGCAACAATTTTGCTAGTTTAAACACTCCGTGTACTGGAAAAACATCCACCTGTTTCAGCAATTAGCTACCATAAGGTAAGTGGTGAACTTTATGCAGCTGGACTTCAAGAAATATAAAAAACCCTAACACCACCACACAAACATCTGCCATTTGTTTCCAGTCTAAATAGGTCCGACTACAGCTTCCAGAGGTCCCTTGCAACCCCTACCATTCTGTGATTCTGCGATTCTGTGAGCTTCTGCATCTTTCTGTGCCTTCTGTCTACTGAATTAAAGGGGGCTCTATCAGAAATCTTTCCCCCACATAGCCATATCTAGATGAATCAAGTAACAACAACTACCCACTACTTCTTTGATTAGCTAAGTACATTAAGCTTATGTCATTCTATAGTTGAAGTCTTCCTCAGCTGATTCTTCCTTCAGCCACTTTGAGCCCTTCTGAGGTACAGACACAAGAGTCACACACTGATTTGCACATCATCTGGAATGGTGGTTATTAAGACCACATAAAAAAATAACTACAGTTTCATACTCCCTGATATTGCCTGCACATATAAAGTCTTAGAACTATGTTATCGTGACAGGAATTCATGTTCCCTTGGTTCACGTTCAATTCCCCAAAGACATTTTAATTGTCACTACTTTGCCTCAAACAAACCTTTACAAACTGCAAATGGGATACACATTACTTGTCCCTAGGTACCTAATCTCACTCTGGGCTGTAATAATATCCAGTTACCCACAACGTATTGTGGCTTGGATCATCATTGGGAAGGAAGGGATTGCGGGAAAGATGTGATCTCTAAGTAAACAGACTGAGATCACCCTGTCACACTCCTTATTTTACTATCTACAGACAGAAGTGAATTGACCCCCGGGCTCCAAACACCTGGTTCTTCGAAAGGCCAACAGCAACAGACTGGTAACGCTGAACTCTAGGCTCTTAAGAGTGCTTAACAGCTGTCTTGTTTGAAACATGGAATGACTCCCTATTATTTCAGCCTAATTCAAGGCTTTGAGTACCACTTTGTTCCCATTTGAACTGCCTTCCACAAATGCATATGGAAGCCTATGTACCAAGTCTGGTAACAATGGCACCATCATCCCTTCCAGGAAACATGATGGTAAAAGCGGTCAAGGCTCCGTATATGGGATCCCTTAACCCTTTAATAGGACTTTGTCCTGTCGAGGACAAAGTCTTACGCATTTCTCTAACAAACATCTCACATGGGGCAGCATAACCAAGGACAACGTACTGCAAACATCTCCACAACTCCTGAAATGCAGCCAGTCACAGTGTCTGGCGCACTTGAGTAAACGCAGGTCTTTCTAACTACTGCTAATCTCAGTGCAGTCACATTTCCAGATAGTAGCCAAAAATACCCTGACACCTCAGACCTCATCAAGCATATCCTGTAAAACAAACTGGTCTGCACTCACTCTGACCAGAAAAATTGCGCTCATTCTAATCTCATTTGCAAATAAAGCTGTAAATTATGCTCATAACGTACAGCTGCTAATGCACACCAACTCTTTCTATGAACACTGATGCTACATAAGTAGGCAAATGAGGAGTTTTTCAGCTTTTGGTTCAGCTTACCAAAAGGAACTGGAGAGACTCTTCATACAAAATAAGTATCCTCATGGAACGCTAGTAACAAAGCATTCTCCAGTAACATCTGCTCTCTCAGACAAACCTTGAAAGAGCCAGAAGTCCTCTGCAGTAACAGCCATCACAAGGTTTTACAATAGGCTTAGTAGACAATGCCAATACATGCAACTAGAAGCAGCTGTACCTACTGCTGAAAACAGTGTTTAACACAGCTTCAGCTAACAAACTCCATTCTCACCTACACTGAACCCCAGCATCACGTCACTGCTCCCTGTGCACTCACATGATTCAGAATCACTGAAGATCAAGGGTGGAAAGGACCTCTGCAGATGCTCCACTCCATCCCCCTGCTCAGAGCTGGGTGAATTACAGCAAAGATGGAGACGCCACAACCCCCTTGGGCAACCTGTTCAAGCATTTGACCACTCTCGCAATTTTCTTCAGTTCAAATGGAATTTAAATTTGTGCCCGTTGCCTTCTGTTGTTTCACTTGGCACCACTCAGAAAAGCCTGGCTCTCTTGTCTTCCTTCCCTCAGTTATTTATGCAGACTGACAAAACCCATCCCTGCGCCCTCTCTTCTCCAGGCTGAACAGTCCCAGCTCTCTCAGCCTCTCCCCTCAAGTCAGTCTCTTCAATCCCTTACTCATCTTTGTGGCCTTTCACTGCACTCGCTTCAGTGTGTCCATGCCTTTCTTGCACTGGGGCCCAAAACTGGACAAAGCACTCCAAATGTGGCCTTACCAGGGCTGAAGAGAAGGATCACCTCCCTCAATGACAGAATCACAGAATGGTAGGGGTTGGAAGGGACCTCTGTGAGTCATCTAGTCCAACCCTCCTGCCGAAGCAGGGTCACCTACAGCAGGCTGCACAGGACCTTGTCCAG
>Ga0065711_1041094_pt1 | contig 16415 bp, 9 predicted proteins | sample Hoacrofraction12_FD_59098 | JGI IMG/M metagenome (GOLD analysis project Ga0065711, IMG submission 59098) | Hoatzin crop microbial communities from Cojedes, Venezuela - Epithelial fraction 12 v2 (version 2) | ecosystem: Host-associated > Birds > Digestive system > Esophagus > Crop | place...
TTTTTTTTTTTTTTTTTTTGGTGCGATTGAGTTAGATGTGAGGCCGGAGGGGTGACAGAAAGAAGAAATGGTTGGAAGGAGTCCTGTTTTAAGGTGCTGTGTTGATCACCCCTCCTCTGTGGAAGGAGTGCAGGATGCTTCTGTTAAAGGTGATATCATAGTTTACTGGAGACTGGCAGGTAAGGAGTTAACTAGGAGGAGGAATATGCATGTAATGCAACTCAGACAATAGGAAGGATTTTCCTTATGGAATTGCACCTGCTGCTGAAGAGTGATCTTGTTGAGAACATCTGAAAAGACATAATTACAGTAAGAACTGGTTTTATCAGCCACTATATCTATTTAACGATTTGAAAAAAAGAAAAAGCTTGTAAATGCAAAATATCCAGAATGGTCCAATGAAATGAGTTTTTAAGCTGATGTCACTGTGGACAGGCTAGAATGTATGGTAGTTAGATTTTTACTTCTTTTTCCTGCGACAAAATTACAAGTAACTTGAAATGACTTCTCAATCTTGGTGTGCAAATCAAACATCTGAGTATAGAGAAAGCAAGCTTTTAAAACCAGTTATGGACAGAAAGGTGAGGGAATAAAATTAGATTCACATCTAAGCTGGTAGCCTTCAAGGTGAGCAAAATGAATGCTTGTCTAAGAGCCTTTGTCAGGCAGAAGCTGGGTAGTACTTTGTCTTCTCATTCCCGGAGCTTGCCCAAGTGAAAGAAGTCCAACTGGTAAATTATTCCCAGGCTACGTGAGATTGCAGGAGTGTTTGTTACAGCATTCACTTTAAAAATATAAATAATTCCAAGGCTGTTGGACAATCGAGGTAACAGAAGAAGTCAGATAGGGTGGGGTCCAATGAGAAGCAGGATGACAACTTTTTCATTTTCCAGCTTTATAGTGTATGTACCACAGAAATTTCGAGCAGTTTTAGAAAAAGTCAGTATTGAGGATGCACTTTCATACCTGGTCTGTACATTATTATCAGCATCTGCAGACAGAAGGTAATATAAAAGAATTGCTATCAATTTAGTTGTTAATGGAGCAGCTCCTGAAGAGGAGCTTTATATAATTCTTAACCGAGGGCGGGCACATCCTGTGCTGTTTGTTGCAATTTTTGTCCGTTCACTCACCTGGATGTCTAAACTGAGCTGCAGAATTCTTAACTGAGCTAATACTGAGTTCACTCTTGATGGAGACATAATGCAGCTAATGCTATAGATTTGCTGTAACATTTCTTCATACAACCTGAAAAATCTTTAATGCAATGACAATGAACCACATTGTTTCCCCCTCTCATAGTACAGATCACTTTAAACAGTTGTTGCTTTTTGCCAGTTAAATGTTGTGTGTTTAGAAGGGAAACTTATTCATGGTTTCTCGTAATATTGTGGGCAATGGTCACATAACATCCAGCGTTGTTGGATTAGGCTCCATGCAAATGATTGGAAAAAACAGTGAGCTAGGAACCAATCAACCTGGAATAGATTTTGCAGTAGATGGTGCAGCAGATACACAGTGCACAGGGAAGAGAATGTATTTAAAGATCTTTAATGTGCTGCTTCACAGGCTGCCATTGTGTACGGCTACGATACCTGAGCACTTCAGGTCTAGAATCACTATTAAAATAAGTGCTTAGGCTTTGTTTCAAATTAGAAGAATTCTCAAGTTATTATGTTGCCTAAAACTCTTCTTGTAGGGAGCATGTATGTGCTACATGGATTTTAAGGGAAGCAGTAATTTGTCAATATCCTGCTCCCCCTTCAGAACCTCTCAGAAGGTTTGGGGTAGTCGTAAGGTGCTACACCAGTTTAGTGTCTGTTGCAGTCCTTCAGAGTTTTGGGCACTTCGTGTGCTCCCTGAGCAAGTGAACTGTAATGTCTGTTCTGTGGCTCCTGATGAATCTAAGAAACAGTGTTTGTGTATTAATAGTAAAATGTTGGGGACTTAAAGTAAATGAGGGATTGCTTTACTTACATTCAAAATACCGGATAAAGTGGTAAACTTTTTACTGTAGCCATATAAAGTTTGGTATCAATAGATCTTTTCTTTTTCTTTTTAAAGAAAGATAAACAGTCTTACTTTTATTGACTTAGATCAGTCAAGCACAGCTTTAATTAAGTTGTATTACTACATCGCAAGTCAGCCTTTTTCTGGCAAAGGAAAACAAAATTTCTCTCTTCTTCCTTTGAATAAAGAGGTATAAAATGCACGTTTAGGTATTAGTGAAGCATACGTCACCTTGTTAAGCTCTTTCCCTCCACTCCTTCCCCTTCTTTCCAGTCCTGGCTGCGTGGGAAGTATTGCACAGAATAATGTGTATGAGGGCTTATTCTGTTTTCATGGAATTCTGTGGTCTTGCAGATACGGGACAGAGGTGTTTAATCCACACGTGCTGTTCCTAACACCCACTGAAGTAAATTCCATCTTCCTCAGCATTCTTCCTTGGATGCCTGTGTTTCCTCATATATAACTCAGCATGCCTTCAGTCGTATCCTGATGGAGCAAGATAGATGCTACTTAGTAGTGGGTTGCTGCTACTGTAGTTACCTGGCCTGTTCCTCACCTGCTCCTGAGGACCAGGAGGATTAATGAAGGTCTTCATTATCTGTTCCCCCTCCATTTCCATTCCTTCCCCAACTCCTCTTCTGACTCAGTTTTCTGGAGGGAACAGCCTGCAGTTCTCCTCTAGTGGCCCGAAGAGCTGCATGCACTTGCTAGGTGCATGGTTCGGCACCACTGGTATAATTAGGTAGGATTTGAGGTGTCAAATTAGGAGACCAAGCTGGATGCCTGAAGTACTCCTCCTTCATCTCTTCCTCCTTCTTTGATGTGACCAGAGTCTTGGTATGGAAATCCTTAGTAAAAGACTTTAGTGGGAAATTTACTCAGTCTCTGCAAAGCTGACTCCTGGCAGCTGTTTACAGATTTCTGAGTTTACTCAATTTGACACCATGTATCTTTCTTTTGAGATGAAAGCAAGTCTGTGTTTCTTGGTTCTTGGGTTTGTTTGGGGGTTGGTTTATTTGTTTGTTTAGTTGGTTGTTTTTTGAGAGGATGGTGTTAGGAAAGCTTTTTTTTTTTCCCCCTGATGAGAATACGATTTGTTAATATTTTTATTTCTTATTAATCGCATAGTCAGAAAACTTCCTAAAGGTACCAAGCACCTCATGACTTTGCATATATTGACTTGATAACAGATTATGACCTGGAATAGGAGCAACTTCAATGTTGGAATTTTGGGGAAAAATATTTATCTATATTTACTGTTTCTTCCCTTTAGATTCTAGAAGGAGCCTATACCAGTTAAATAATGTCGTACCGTACATGTGAGTTCCCCTGCCAAGCCAGGCTTCAGCAGCTTTTCAGTCTTTATTCTAAAAATATTTTTTCATTATTTGCTTTACTGTGACTCACTGGGTAGGTGAAAAAATATAAAGCATTAAAATATTTCTTGAAATCTTTCTTTTATTTAAACCATTTGAATGATAAGTAAAGCCAGATTGTAAGTGAGGCTATAAAAGCAGAGTTTTCAAACTTTTAAATTTAAAATGTTCTCTGAGATGTGGCATTCTATTATCCAGTATAATATTTTAGGAGGTTTTTTGGTCTGTATTTTCTGACAAAGAGTAATTGCCTACATTTGCAAAAATAAGCACAGATTTTTGTTTAAATTTGGATGTCTAAAAAGTACATGTTCGTTTCCCATTCTCACATGGTTATGTTTTCAGAGTTCTCTGCTTCATGAGGTTTTTTGGCTGGTGTGGTTTGTTGTTTTTTTTTTTTGACATGACTCGACGATTAGGACATTTAGTGTAAATATCAATATCTGAAAATGCGGCCATGCTTGTAATCAACTGAGGTTTATTTTTTACTTTTGATGACAATTTCATTTACTTTTTGCAGACTTATTCCAAGTATGTAGAGCCCCATATACTCTGTAAGGCAGGCCGCCCTCACAAAATCGATGTGTGGTGGTTTTTTTAATGAATGGAGTGAGATGAGCAGGGGTTTGGGGTTTTTTATTTAAAATTCTCTGCAGCCCGATTTAAATGTATATTAAATTTCAGAATCTTTGTGGCAAATTAGTGAATTCTTTGAACTTAAAACTCTCTCCATGGAATTATTTAGTGTGGAAGGGACCTTTGGAGGTCATCCGTGCCAAGCCCTTGCCCAGTGCTGGGCCAACGGCAAAAAAGATCAGGTTTCTCAGTGCAGTTTGAAGGAGAAAAAGAAGATTCAGCGATTGAGGTAACTTCTGGTATGTTTAAGGCAGATATGTATATACTCCAGTTTTGCTTAAATGTTGTCACATTGCCTGAAAATTACAAGAGAAGTTACTTTGCAATTTAGAATTGTGGTAATGGGATTCAAGCTTTCTGTTGTAAACTTCAGAGAAGGCATTCTGATGCTTCATGCACATTGGTGTTCATCTTCACTCATCCTTCCTTTGCTGGTACTGTCAGGTTTTAATTCTTTTTCCCTAAGAGGACTCATCAAAGATATGTAACTGTAATTGCCTTGTAGTAGTTGATAGGAATGTATTGATTAGTGAAAGGAATACTGCTCTGGGGTAACAAAAATATTAACATAGGAGCTGACACGTGCAGACCGAATGGAGAGATTAAAATATATGCACAGACTCAACATATTTTTGCATGTGAATTTCAATGTGCGCATGGAGTTGAATGAGGACCTAACAGCCTATCATATTGTATAAAACCAATTCAGAAGAGTAGAGGGCTGGGAAACTTCATTCTGATCTTTAATCTTTCGGGGCTGACCCTTCTTATGTAGTTATATACAGTCAGTTGTATGACAAGGGAGCAGGATCTCAAACCATTGGCTGATAAACACAGTCAGAAAACATGGAATATCCAAATGTCAGTTTATGACTGTATTTGGTCTATCCAAAAATTATGGTTTGGAAAAACAAGTCCTATGAACCTAACAAGTCTTTGAAGCAGTAGGAATGGAGGACAAAAAGGAGGTTTAAAGATGGTCCATTATTTATCCTGCTGAGTTCTTTTCTGAGTAGAATTGATCTCTACATGAATTAATAAGAACGATGTACTTGAGACAAATACCTGCCACATATACACGGATCTGTTATTCTGGAACTGTATATATATATCCAGTAAGTCCAGGATGCATCTGACTTGTCTACACAAAAAATGATGCACGCATATATAGTGAAATGTGTCTGAGATGTATTAAAAGTTCTGTAAACTCACACATCAGCCACAAAAATGCGTGTGGCATGGCAGGTCTAAAATGTAATAGAAGTGGGCCTGCCAATAGCCTTGTTCTGAGCCTTTAAGAACTGCAGCATTGAATGTGGCTGTGTATCCCCTATAAATACAGTTGAAAAAGGCATATGTTTTTCACAGAAAGAATGACTAATTCTGGTTATTTTACTAGAGGGATCACTTTCAGTGTTTAATGGTTGAAATCCTTCTTGTATAAAATCTACTTTAGCTTAACGCAGATTTATGGTCTGTGATTAGTAGAGCAAGAGTAGGTAGTTACAGTGATTCCTTCTGATTTCAGCGTACGAAATATTTCAGTTGATTATATTATGAAAACAGAGTAAAAATTGTTGTGGTTTTGGCATTTTTTAATCACCAAAATTAGGTTTAAGATTCAAAGTTACGTAGAAGGAAAATCAGAAGTTTCCTTCTTCTCCTATTGGAAATTTAAAAATACAATTAAAATTACTCAGGGTATGACCACATTAGCAGTCTAATGTTCGTAATGTTCTAACTGTTCATAGCAATACTATTTTTATGTTTTAATGTGAGTCCCTCAGTTGTTTCCATCTGCATCGTGTTGGCTTGTTTCTCTGTGTGCTTCCAGTGTGTGCAAACTAAATTCCTTTCAGCTATAATTAAACTGGAAGCTTACTCTTAAATATAATGTCTTGACCCCATGTGTGAACCGCATCATCATGTGGTTAACCAAGGGTTGTCTAATACATGCACACCATCGGAAGACTCTGGAAACTTCAAGAACTCTTGTAACTCCCTGACGTGATTCACTTGCTATATAAAGATCCAAATGCATATATGCCCTCTTATTTGTCCTCAGCTGCCAATCTTCTACTATTAAATTGTGATCGATCTGTTTGTTGACACTCTTCCTCTATTTTTGTTGAAGTCTCTTCTCTGCTGTACCCGCCCTAGCTTTTGTTGCAGCCCCTCTTGATGAGCGTCCCTTTTTTCCTTTTTTTCCCTCTTTTTAAAATTCTTCAGATATTCTCAGTATTTTGATTCCTTCTTGTTATCAAGCAGAAGATTCATAAAGGGTGCAAGAAGGTCCTGGGGAAGTGGGTCTGTTCTGGAGCATATGCTGAAAGAAGGCCAGCATTTCTTGGGAGCATTGTTAAATGGTGGCAGCCTCAGGACATTGAAAGCATCCCATCTGCTGGCAGGTATGAGAGTGATAAATGCCAGATAAAGTTTTTAAAAAGGAAAAAAAAAAAAAAGAAAGAAGAATGCTTTTCTAAAGGCAAGAAGACACAAATCACAGTAAATCAGAACAGTGTGACATGTATGTCTTTCATGAAGAGCTACAAGAAATCTCTGTTTCTAACCCCACAATAAAACCGCAGTTGTTTTGAAATTTTGTTCCTTTTTACTGGGTTGATGACCCAGGAACATCCTGAGAAGGCAACTTCCCTTCAGAGTTGTCCTCACTGCAGAGGGTCCTCACTGTTGACTCCCACAAGGGATCCATCTGAGGACATGGCCCAGGATTCCCATTTCCCCTGCTCAGCTCGCACTGTTGCAAGTATCAGTGCATCCCTTTCTGACATGCCCTACTAGTCCTTCTGATCTGGCCCAGGTTAGCATACTGCTTTTCTATATTTGTCTCAAAGCTGAGAGTGGGGAGATGGAGAGGATGCCTGTGATTCCAATGGAATGATGGCATTGATTTCTGAACTGCTGGAAAGCAATGCACAACACGGGTCTGAGTGCAAGAACTGCTGTACCCTTTGAAGATTCTCCTGGGGCTGTGAGCTGTGGGAGAAAGCTTCCAAATAGCAACTGCCTGTATCAGGAACTGCCCACCAGTTCCTTGCCTTCTTTGCGGTCTTAGTCATAGCCCAACTTTGCTACTTGTGCCATATCAGGATAATGCAGCCCAGGCTTTCAAAATAAGAACACTGTATTATCCACTCCCTTCCCTGAATGCAACAGCTTAGAGGGAGAAGACAGGGTAATAGTGCCATGAACATTGAACCCATGGATTCCATTGCTGCCCCAATATATATATGGCTTCCCACATCCCCATAATGACTATAGGAGCAGATCTTCTGTCTAGTTGGAATACAAGGTGCTAAGGTAACAACAGCTGTCTGCACAGAGGTTTCCCTACCTGTTCCCACACACAGACCAGCATATGTGAAAAATTGCACCACTCTCACTGTGCCACTACATGTGAGCAGTGGCAATGTATGCTGTGCCGTTCAGACCATAAACTTGATCTGCATGTGCAGGACATTGGAGGTAATTTTTTAGATGGTGGAGGTTCACCACTGAGAATCTCCTGGGGCAGAAAGTGTGCCCCATGAGATACAGATGATCATGAGGCAGGACAGGTTCAGTGACAATCTGAATTTTTTTCTTCGATCTTGAAGGATGGGCATGCAGAGACCTTGGTCTCTGGCCACCTGCTGCACACTGGAAAGTTATGATTAAACTGAGCAAGTGGCAGATGGCTTGGATGTTTTAGTTATCCCTTTGCTCACTGTGAACTTGACGAATCCAAACTGGTTAGCCACAGGTGGGTCCTGGGTGGAGACACTCCACAGAGTCATGGCATTCTGAGAGGATCGTGGAGGCAAGACAGTGGCTCCTCCCTGCTGGTACTCCTACATCTCAGGATACCTGCGGACAGTGGACAAAGCAAAATCAGCAAAATCAGCAAAAACTCCCCTAAAGCTATTTTGCCTCTGCAGGGAAATTGAAGTGTAGGAGGATCAGTAGTCGTTTATTCAAACTGTCCTTCTGCTGGTGCAGCTGCAGAGTTTAGTCACTCCCCATCTATGGTGCATCACAGTACACACTGTCTATATTCAGAAGAGGAAGCAGTAGGTACCATGAAGATCTGGTGGTAATGGTGCAAATGTTTTTAAACTTTAAGTTTTTTATGGTGATGGAGGCACTGATGTATTAAATGTTATCTCAATACGAAAGGACATCGTGGTGCTTCATAGTGGAGCCTGTAGTTTAGGAGAGGCAAAGTTTCTGGAATAGAAAGGTTTGAACTTCCAGAGTAATGGAGATATGCAGCATCAAATCAGAGAATCCCGAGTAATATACCTGACCTAAATATATTGGAGATGTGAGGAACTTTTCAGTATCTGTCACTTCAAGCTATTAACTGTTTCTCTTACATCTAATTAATTACCAAGTGGATAATAGCCACAACCAACTTTTACCTTGCCTCCAGTCCAGACGCTTTAAAAACAGGATCGAGACCTACCTGAAGTCTCAGTAGTGAAGATATTGCCCATGAAAGCTACACAGTAGTACCTGATGTTTCATGCTGAAATACCAGTGTTTGGTGCCAAGTTTGCTAGTTATCACATCTGCCAAAAGAGTGAAAATTAAGAACACTAAATTCTGCGTGAACATTCAGAATGTGATCAAGACCAGCTAATCTTAGCGAAACTATGTAATTTTCCCAGTAAATCTTAGCAGCAAGCAGTGTTAGCACAAGGATTACTTGAGACTTAGTGGTGGTAGGAGGAGGTGGTTTTAATGAATTAAGTATAGGTGTGTTGGCTTTTTTGTTCCCTGACGTATGACCTGTCTTTAAGTTACATTCAGTAACAGCTAGATCTTCCATTTTTCATAAATTCTACTTTCACAAGTTCCATTTTCCTACTTTGAAGATTTAAGAATAGGTAGAGCTAATCCATCATAGCACTGAGACTGAAATGATGAGAATGTTACGTGATGGCACATCCATGAGTGGAAGCATGTCAACCGCATGTACTGTAGACAAAGTTCATGCCCAGAAGGTCCACAGCAAGCTCCAGAATAAAATATTTTAACTTCCAGTAGGTGAACCAAAAGCACCTCGATCCCACTTGCTGAGATAGAAGGCTTCCAATAGTTACTACAGTAAGAGAATTTCCAGAAATGAACCCTTAACTATGTATAAAGTTATGTCTGCTGTACTTCTTCAGTCATCCTAGAAAAACAATTTCTGATTCTTTGGGTGACTTTCATTGGGTAGATATCATCTAATAACACTTTTTTTTTTTTTAAAATTTGAGCTTTGAGACCTGTCATATCTTTTTTTTTTTCTTTTTTTTTTCTATCTGCTGAACCCAGTATCTCATAGCACAGGCTTCTCCCCATACACCAGCCGAGGTTTTGAGATTTACATAAGAAGCTTTATAATTGAATAATGGGACTAGGTGATATTACTGGCTGTGCTCAGGACTGTTTTTAGGAAACAAATAACAGTGGTTCTGTCCCTGGTAATTCAATTTTCACAAGATATCACAGTGATGGTGATTAGCAGAGAGTTTCTAGTTCTTGACCTCTTACTGAACGAGCTCACTGGAGAACAGTTTCCCCTAAGGGTGGGAATGACTGGATAGAAAAATAGATTAACCTGGCATTGTTAAGGCAGCATGATACTGAATCAATGGTTAGCCTGAGCTCTACTGTAGAAATGCCTAAAGCATGACAAAATCTGGCAATTACAGGCAGCTATTGGTATTGATACCAACAATTCAACAATGACATTAGGTAAGAGGGGGGAGAAAATCAGCAAAAAAGGAGACTACAACTGCAGACGAAGTCTTTTCTGTCATTTTAAGACAATATTATTTGAAAAACTATTAATAATTTAAAATATAATATTCCCCTCCATCTCCTTCCAGTCATTATTCCCTCAGTTTAGGAAGCACATTCAAAGTCTTTGTTGTGTGGAATTAGTCACTGTATTTAATCGCTGTCTATCGACCATCTGATTAACATTGAAAGCACAAAGTTGAAAGAGGGAACAATGCAATAATCTGCTAACTGTGTCCATGTGACAGAGTTAATTCCTCTTATGAAATCCTCTCAAATGTTTTTCTGCTGAAGAGGTTTTCCTTGATTTGTGTTTTTTTGAAGAAATGATGTGTGAAGTGATGCCAACGATAAACGAGGACACCCCGATGAGTCAACGGGGGTCCCAAAGCAGCGGCTCGGACTCGGATTCTCACTTTGAGCAGCTGATGGTGAACATGCTGGATGAAAGGGACCGTCTCCTTGATACTCTTCGGGAGACACAGGAAAGCTTGTCTCTTGCACAGCAACGCCTACAGGATGTCATCTATGACAGAGACTCCCTCCAGCGACAACTTAACTCAGCACTGCCTCAGGTATGTAGTTTATAAAGATTTTTTTTTTTAGTTCACCAGTTTTCTACTTAATGCTACTTACCTTAACCCTAATCAGTACTTTTCCTTGAGGCCCAAATTCTGCTCCCATTGAGGTTGGCTGCAGAGCTCCTATCAATTTAATAGACTTGGTTTGACCTCTTTGGGACCTGTCTTCTCTTTAAATTTACAAGTAAGAGTAATGCTGTTGACTTCAAGGAGAGCAAGATGAAGGCCTGGAGCTACTGATTCTTTTGGCTGTTGCTCTAGCATTTACAAGAGATGAGGGATCATTTAAATTAAAGATCTAATGGTGGGAATGAAGAAAAAAGAAAGAAAAAGTTTCCTACAGACTACTCCAGATAAGAGTTTCTAACTAGTGGTACAGAAATAAAACTAGCTTATGTAGGTTAAATGAGGAACTACGCACAAATCCAAACCCAACTGATATCTTAATATTTTTATTATTTTTAAAAATAATTATATAAATTTTGCTATATAAAACTATTTTGATCTTTTTTTAGGAACTGAAGAATTCATTACTTCAGTTAAAATAATAATATGATATTATATTTCAAAAGTATGTATCAATATAACTTTATTTTTCAATATAGTAGAATTAAAAGCAAAAAAACATCTTAGTTCAGTCTGTGTACCTGACCAGAGATTTGAAATATCCCATGAGTCAAAATGCAGTTTTTCTCCGTGTTATTTTCTTTGCATCTCCCAACTGTCACTTGCAAAAGAATTTGATTGTCAGCGTGAGTGCCTGGGCATACTTGCCTGGGCAAAGTTGTATACCTGGTAGATAGTGACTAGAGAGGAAGGAAGACAGATTCAGCTGTGTGATTGGAAGAAGGAGGTGGTAAGGATGAATCAAACCAGTGAGAAACTTCTTAAAAACAGGAAAGGAAAAAGCACCTGCCAGAGTAGGGAACAGAAGCAGTTGCATAAGGGCTAACCCTGACAGGTTATGGGAATATTTTGGGATTGGGCTGAAAAAGAGAGAGGAAGACTGTAATGATTTGAAGAATAGCATCAGCAACTTCAGCATTAGGTCCAGGCAATAAGAATGACTACACTTGGCTTGGGTCAAACAAAAAAGAGTAGCAACAATCTTGATATACAGTAAAATCAAGGGGTTTTTTTGTTTTTCTTTAATTCGTGTGCATTTGAGCTTCTTTTCCACTGGTGTCTCTTCATAGAAGAGTGTAAAATAATAAGTGAAAGACAGAGCAGATACTTTATTCAAAGATTTATTGCTGGAAATCTGAAGAAGAGAGGAGGTTCTTCATCTGTGAACCCCCATTTGGTGTACAGAGGCACTCTCCACTCAGCCCTTACTGAGGTATTTCTATTGAGCACTAGCAGGTGTCTAAACCTTAATGTTTCTGCGTCTCACATAAGCAAAACTCCTACTAAAATGCAGGAGACTAGCTAAGGAAAATAATATTCAGCATAAATGTGATACGGAGCCTAAAACAAACAGAAATTCTAAGGAACTGGATCATGATATGATTTTAATCTTTATTTTTTTCAAGTAAATGCTAGTGTTGTGTGTTTTTGAATGATAGCTGTATACCCCCTAATTGATCTGTCAGGTGAATGCTTTGCACTACCACGTACCATTAAGAATGCGTATTTCAGGTAGCGTTCATCCGTATATCTAAGTAGAGATGTGGGTTTCCTGTATGAGAAACTGTGTGACATACTGCTTACACTTTAAAGCAGAACCAGAATTTTTGCCTTTCAATTAGGTTATCTAGATCTTCATGTAAGTAACTGAATTATGTAGAGATCTGTTTCTATAAGTACAGAACACTGGCCTAATAACATAAAATTCTATTGATACAAGCTTTCAAGAAAATAACTTCCGTATGACTGCCATACTATTTAGCTTCCTTTCTGGACTTGAGATATTATACATAGTATTTTTATCATTTCCTTTTTTGTTTACAGTTTTAGGAATGACAAGCTTGCATTGCTAGCGGCCTGACATAGCCCTATGACAAAATGCTACCCATTACTTTTCTTGTGGGTTTCACTTGATTTAAGAGAAGATACATAAATGTACAATAACTATACAATGATTATTATTTAGTTATAACGTGACATCTAATGAGTCTTGCTTTATCAGCATGTATTTCTTTTAGCTCTTGATTTCTTGAGTTGTTTTCAAAATTCCATTATTTCTTAGCATGTACATAGTGCTTTGTGTGTAGAAAGTGTGTATTGACACAGATAGATTCCAAAGCATTTTTGTTAGGACACTGTTTTTGTTTATTGTCTTAAACAGTTAAAAATGTGATCAGGACAAATCATTGCACTTTTCATAAATAGAATCTGGACACAAAGAACCCGCATGAAAACTAGGGTAATGAATGAGCCATTGAAAAATCTTGTCTGATTGGAAATAGGGAATAATTAATAACATTAAATGTGAAGCTTGAGATATTAGTTAATGCTGTCACAGCTACAGCTTTTAATGCTGTAGCCAAAATGCGAAGTATGACTGTAGATGGCTCTAAGTTTTTATACTGATCTATACCACAGCAGAACAATGTGTAGTCAACTGTGTTTCAAATTTGAGTTACAGAAATATAGTTGTCTTGTTAATAGCTATAACTGAAATAATTTTTATTTCCATTAGATTAGCAGTCTTAACTTTATGAACATTTGTATTTAACTGAACAGCTATGTTTAAGTAAGGATGAAAAAAGTTAGCAGGCAATTGCAGACTAGTTAGATTAGATGTAACAATAGAGAAGACTTTAAAATTTCTTTTGGAGGAATAACTAACCATAAGTAGTTCAGAAGTTAACTTAAAAATATGACAAGAGTTTACCAAAATTATCTTTATACAGAATAGTTCAACATCACTCTTTTGTACCAGAATTGTTAGACTAGGGAACTATGATATCCCAAAAATAGATATCTTTTGAAGTGACCCCCTTTAAATTACTAGTAGACGTGAAGTGAGTAAGAAAAAGTAATGAAATTAGTATGGCAAGTAATAAAAGAGAGGAAAAATTTTCACTTACAGTAGACATTGACAGGATGGAATGAGGCTAGTTGTAGTAGTTGATTAAGAATTTGGGACTGATTTTTGTTAATTTGAGTGCAAGAAGAAGGAGCTTGCTAGTGGAAATTTCAGACAACACAAAATTGAGTTGAACAGTCAACTAAGGGAATGAGCATGATATTATACAAGAACAAGAGTAAGAGAGGTGGGATGATATTGCATGGTACAAAGATGAGGGCCCTATATCTAGCAGTTAATAACAAAAATTTATGTTCTGACCTTTTAGGTAGCAGCAGTAGAGAGGGAAAATACATGTTATAGAACGGTTGTAGGCAACCAATGGGAGGTGGGTGTGAAAAACGCAAATATCATTCAGAAATGTAAGAGCTTTCTATTAGAAATAGTTAAGCATTGATGCAGTAACACCAAGGGGTGGTTTGAACCTTATAGCTTGGGTTTTGGCTCGGCAGTGATTGAGAGCCAACCTCAAGTTGGAAGAGATTTAGAAAAAGACTTGTAGAGCAAACTAGTCTTTTCATCTTCTGCATGAAAAGACTAACTGAAGTTTTCTTACTTCTGGAGAAAACTGAGTTGAGAGGGAATATGAGTGATTGCATAAATTTTCTTGGATAGGCAGGAAGATGGAGCAACTAGGTAAAGATGAAAGAAATGGTTTAAGCCAAAAATAATGTTGATGGAGGGAACAATGAGTATAAGGTACCATGAATCAAGACACATCAATTATCAGCAGAATTTCATTCCTGGGTTATTGGGAATGACGTTGAGAATCCATTTTTCTTAGATAAAGATGGGGTAAATACCCCAAACTGTTCTCAAGATGAAGCTGATGTGAAAGATGTTATCTGTCACAGTACTTTTGGTTAATCTCTGAACTTTCCCAGAACACCCTTTCTTGTTCTTTATTTCAGACTATACTGTGGAGAGGCTCCATTTTGTGTGGGAACATTCACACAAAGAATGAAACATGAGTCTGAATATTTTTACTGAAACTGTTATAATTACGTGGTAGTGTAGTTGAGAAGTGTTCTGTGCGTAATAGGTCTTCTGATATTAAGAATCTAGTTCACAAGTGGTCTTGTTTATTCTTCCCATAGCTGCCTGTAGACAGCGGAAGCCTCTAAGGAGAATGTATTTGGGTGTGCACTGCATGTTCCCTTAAGAGAGGAATTTATTGTATTTAGGTCATGACTCTTGAGTCCAGCAAAAAAATAATAATTGCTAAATACAACTCTGCTGTATGGGGAAGCATACTTAACAGTATGTTTTTATTTTATTGCAGTAAAATTAGATCTTTTTCTCTAACATAAAAAAGTGCTCTACTAAAGAGGATAGTAACTGTAGTTAGAAACTGTAACTCCTGTTTTGAGTTGTAGAAAGCGGAAAATGTTCAGTTATAACTTTCTCAAGCAAATTTCACTGTAGTCTTCTCTATATTCTCTAGAAAACGTTACCTGTATTAGTTGCTTTGTAAACAAATATTGAAAAAATACAATTTATTCCATTTTAAGACATAATGAATTGTAAGAGTTTTAGTAATTCTGAATGTGCTCTTGCAAATAGTGCTGAACTAGGCTTGTTTTGTGGTTATTTTATTGTTTCTTTTAGTCTTTCAAAACCAACTTTCAAGGTATGGAGGATGCTGAGGTGTTACTTATATGAAGATGTTCATAGGTCATCACTCTCTAGTCAAATATGTATATTTTGTTCCTTAATAATGTACTTGCTCAGTGATTTACTTGGAAATTAATATTTGCAGTATCACAGAGCAGTTGAGGTTGGTAGGGACCTCTGGAGGTCACCTTGTCCAGCCTTTCTACTCCAGCAGGGTTACTAAGAACAGGCTGCCCAGGACCATGTCTAGATGGCTTTTGAATATCTCTGAGGGTAGACTCCACAACGTCTCTGGACAACCAGTGCCAGTGCTCAGTCACCCTCACATTAAAAAAGTGTTTCCTGATGTTCAGAGGGAACCTTCTGTGTTTCTGTTTGTGCCCATTGCCTCTAGAATATTATATTACCAGAAGCAGGGATAACAATGTGGCCCAGGCCTATGGCTGTGTAAGATGATAAAGTAGAACAACTTTGCGAGCACTTTAAAAGGCTTTAAGATGCTGAAATGGATCCTGATGATTGTCAGTCAGGACAATTTCTCTGATAATTGTCAAAGTCAGTCTCTTTCTCCTGTCCTGCACTGGGATTTAGCTAGACATCACTGGGGTCATTATTAAAAGATTGATTAAAATGTGTAAGATCTATTCACTCTAAGTGAGTTACTTTCAGTTTGAATCTGGACCAACAACAGAATTATGATTTTAAATTTGGATGCTTGTATAATTTTAATAAAAATAATAAATTGTTTTAATCTCTTTTGAATTAAAATAAAATATCTAAACTTTATTTATTACTTTAATACTAAAAGTCAATGATATTGCAACAATTTTTTTAAAGTTTTGTGTTTATTTCATAAAGTCAGCATTTTTTAATTTTAAATGCTGCTAAAGAGTTTTCACACTTCAGAGTCTAACAGAGCTTAGAGAGAAGCTGTTGCAAGGCTGAAGAGCCTGTGATAATCACAGTTTGAAAGCAAACTTTGCAGGTGAAATATTGTTCTAGTTGAAAGTGATAGATCATGACCTGTGTTCATTGACTAGTGCTTTGATTTACAGTAATATATTGATTTTGTTCAGTCTTTGAATAAAAAATCTGGTTTTAGAGAAAATTCATAGATGATGGAAATGTCATACCATCACTGACATTGCTGTAGTTATGCCAGCATTTTCAAGTAGGTAAAACACGTTGGTACATAGTTTTTGTTGCTTTAAAGAATATATAAAATATCTATTTCTTTGTTTAATAAATCTTCCCTTCATGTGTGTTTTCATCTCCTTTACTGGGCAGTTGCTCGATTTTTGTAAAGAAGGTTTAAGTTCTGATTTCATTTCATTGAGCTTTTATGTTAGGAGACTTTTTTTTTTTTTTTTTTTTTTT